>Ga0247841_10000612_pt1 | contig 90285 bp, 84 predicted proteins | sample LaCruzMarch2015__2_FD_192410 | JGI IMG/M metagenome (GOLD analysis project Ga0247841, IMG submission 192410) | Freshwater microbial communities from meromictic Lake La Cruz, Castile-La Mancha, Spain - LaCruzMarch2015_18m | ecosystem: Environmental > Aquatic > Freshwater > Lake | place: Spain...
CCCGGGCTATGAAATCCATGGAATCATGGATGGGCGTTCTCTCGGTTATCACCACCATGGCCTCCAGGCCGGCCTCGATGCCTTCCAGGACCGCCTCCTTGACCCGCGACGCGGGAACGAAGACCACGCTGGCCGTGGCTCCGGTCTGGGTGACAGCCTTTTCCACCGTATCGAATACCGGGACCCCCTCCACGGAATATCCGCCCTTTCCCGGCGTGACCCCAGCCACTATCCTGGTTCCGTACTCTTGCATCATCTTGGTATGCTGGCTTCCCTGCTGCCCGGTGATCCCCTGTACCAGGACCCGGTGGCTCTTCAACAGGGCCGAACCGTTCATGTCCTCACCCTCACGGCCTGCAGGCACGCTTCGTCCAGATCAAGCTGTACGTTGAAACCGGCCAGACGTAGCATGCGAGCCGCGTCCTCCTCATTGTTGCCCCGGAGCCGCACCACGGTTCGGGACTTGATGCTCTTGTCTACCACGGTGACCATGAGGGCCTCGGCCACGGTATCGCACTTGGTTATTCCACCGAATATGCACACCAGGAGCGATCGTATTCGCCCCCGGGCCAGATCGTACGACAGCAGTCCTAGCGCATCCGATATCCTTCCTGGGTCGTCCGTTCCTCCCAGATCCAGAAAGGTGCCGCCCTGGCCACCGAGACGTTGGAGCGTATCCAAAGCGGCCATGGTGAGCCCAGCTCCGTTGGCCAGTACGCCGATGTCCCCCGGCAGTTCCACAAGGTTGAACCCCTTGTCCTTGGCCAGGCTCTCCAGTTCGGTCAGCTCCCGGTTGGCCTTTGATGCCATCTTGGGGTGGCGGTACAGCGCCTCATCATCAATGGTCACCTTGGCATCCGCGGCGATGGCCTTCCCGGCCTCGGTGATCATCAGGGGATTTATCTCCACCAGCTCGCAATCCATCTGCCGGAACAGCTTCCACATCGAAGCTATGGTGGAGCGCACCTCGTCCGACCCTGTTCCGCCACGCATCAAGAACCGTGAGGCCTGGTCCAGAACGATATCGGGCAATGATTCCAGGGGGTCCAGGTTCCAGCGTTTCATGGTCTGCGGGGGCATGTTCTCCACATCCATTCCCCCCGCACTGCCGACCAGAAGGATCGGTCCGCGGCTGCTCTGGTCCACCACGATGGCCAGATAGACCTCGAGACTGGCCTCTACCATCTCCTCGAGAAGGACGGAATGGACCTTCATCCCACCGACCCGCATCCCCATGACGCGCTCGCTAGCTTCGATGGCCTCCTCGCGATGCAGGGCGGTCCTTATGCCTCCGGCCTTTCCTCTTCCTCCGCCAGTGGTCTGCGCTTTAACCATCAATGGGAAGCGCAGGTTGTTCAACGATCCCTCGATAAGTCCCAGATCGCTGACCACCAAACCACGCGGGGTGGAAATGTCGTAGGTCCTGAACAGCTTCTTCGCCTCATGTTCCAGCAGATTCATCTCGACCCCTCTGAACCATGGTGTTGAGAACTAATTATTGTTTGTCCGAACTCTAAAAAAACGAAGCTGGGAATGGTGTTCAAAAGTTTATATACGACCACATTTTATCGAAAGTTCATGGTTGTCCGAAGCCTTGCTGGAATGGACTTCGATTCCAACATATACCTTCTGACCGGCGAGGACCCCATACTTGTTGATGCGGGAACAGGCATGCATCACAAGGATGTCTTGGACTGGCTGTCCCATACTGTTAAAAGGAACAAGGTGCGCCGCATCGTGCTCACCCACCGTCATTATGACCACACTGGTGGCGCGGCCGCTCTGGCCAAAGAACTGAAGGCCGAGGTACTGGTCCATGTGGATGACGCCCGTTCGGTCCGGGAAGGCGATGCTAGCCAGACGCTCGCTTCCATGTTCGGTACGGCAGGACATCCCGTGGAGGTCACCGACCTGCACGGGGGAGAGATGCTCAGCACCGGAGATTCAAATTTCGAGGTCATATTCACGCCAGGGCACACCGCAGGAGGCATCAGTCTCTGGGAGAAGGACAAGCGGGTGCTCATTCCCGGAGACACGGTGTTCGTGGGCGGGGTAGGTCGTTGGGACCTGCCGAGCGGAAACTACGAACAACTTGTGGGTTCCGTGAAAAAACTTTTATCCCTAGCCCCTCAGGAGTTATATCCTGGGCATGGAGATTCATGCCAACACGGGGCTCAGGAGAACATCTTAGATGTGTTACACTACCTGGGGGAGTCTTGAATGGAAATAATAAAATGCAAGGCCGCGAACGGTACCAACAGCCAGGTGTCCAAGCACGAGATGGAACAGGTGCTATCCTCGCTCCACTTCGGCAGGCTCATCGTATATCCGACCGAGACCATCTATGGACTGGGGGCGGACCCGTTCGACGAGACGGCCGTCAAGAGGGTGTTCTTAGCCAAACGCAGACCCTTCGACATGCCGCTTTCTATAGCCGTCCACGACATCAAGATGGCTGAAGAGATCGCCGAGCTGGACGAAAACGCCTACAAACTGGCCAAGGCCTTCCTCCCCGGCCCGCTCACCCTCCTGCTCAAGAAAAAGTCCGTACTTCCAGACATCGTCACCGCCTCCCTTCCGGAGGTCGGGATAAGGGTGCCAGACCATCCGTTCGCTTTGCGCATGCTCGAGGAGTTCGGCCCCATCATTTCCACCAGTGCCAACGTGCATTCGCATCCCAACCCCACGACCATCGAGACGGCCATAGCCGATCTGGGAAATAGCGTGGCCACTTACGTGGACTGTGGTCAATGCAAGTTCGGGGTCCCATCTACCATAGTGCAGGTCATGGACGGGACCGTAGAGGTCATACGAAATGGCGCTATTCCTCAAGAGAAGATCAAAGATGTACTTGTTGGATGACCACGCCCTGGACTGCATTCGCAAGGCTGGGCGCCTGTCGGGAGAGGCTCGGGAGCTGGGCCGTTCCTTGGTGGGAGACGGCGTCAAATTACGGGACGTTGCCGACCAGATGGAACTTCACATTATAGAGCACGGAGGGCGGTTGGCCTTCCCGGTCAACATAAGTCTGAACGACACCGCGGCTCACTTCACCCCCAACTCCGCTGACGACATCGCCTTCCGGTCCGGCGACCTGGTCAAATTGGACGTCGGCGCCCACGTGGACGGATTCATCGGAGACACCGCCACCACCGTAGAGGTCTCGACCCGCAATTGGCAGCCTCTCATCCAGAGCTCGGTTCGCGCTCTGGAGATGGCTCTGGAGATGGCCAAGGAAGGCACCTCGGTCGGGACCATCGGCGGGACCATCGAGCGCAGCATCAAGGAGGCCGGCTTCCGTCCAGTGTCAAATCTCAGCGGACATGAGATGAAGAGGTACAACCTGCACGCCGGTCTATCGGTACCGAACATCGATGACGGGACGCTCACCAGGGTGCAGGGCAATATGCTTCTGGCCATCGAACCCTTCGCCACCAACGGCCACGGCCAGGTAGCCAATGGCCGGTCGGGAAACATATACCGTGTTCTGCGTGACCGTCCGCTCAAGGACCCCGAGGCGCAGAAGTTCTTCACGCGGGTCAAGGAGGAGTTCACCACCCTGCCCTTCTGTGAACGCTGGTGTGAACGCCTCGAACCGATGGCGGCCCAGCATTTACGGACATTGCTGCGACACGGGGTCATATCCACATACCCCATACTGATAGAGACGCAGCATGGCATGGTCTCGCAGGCCGAGCACACCGTACTGGCAGGCAATGGTAGGAATGAGATAACCACCGCTTGATCATCGATTCATTTATTAAGGACCGCACTTTTATCTGGCCTCACGCGAGGGTAGCCAAGCCTGGTCAATGGTGCTAAAAAGCGCCGACCAAAGGCGACAGACTCAAGATCTGTTCCTGAAGAGGTTCGCCGGTTCGAATCCGGTCCCTCGCACCAAACTCCCGATCTCATCTATTAATTTCGGACGGGCGATCTGCAATGGATAACGCCCCAGGTTTTCGACCTCGAGGCTGATTTTTTCTCCCATTTTAAATAGACAGAGATCGAATCCACACCGATGACCGAGGAGGGAAGCGATATCGCTAGTCCGTCGGATAGAACTACTCCGACCATCGAGGCCGAGGGCGTCGTAGTTCGCTACGGTGACATCGTCGCCTTGGACAATCTATCCCTGAAGGTGTCGAAAGGCGCGGTGGGGCTCATAGGGCCCAACGGCGCCGGAAAAAGCACCTTGATCAAGTCCGTCCTTGGTCTGATAACCCCTCAGGCCGGAACCATCAAGGTATGCGGCCTGGACTCGGTCACGGACCGCATGCTCATCCGGGACATGGTGGGGTACATGCCGGAACACGATTGCCTGATCGAGACCATGACCGCAGTGGAGCTCGTCTCCTACATGGGTGGCCTGGCCGGAATGTCCAAGGACGATGCCATGCCTCGGAGCCACGAGGTCTTGGACTTCGTTGGCCTGGGCGAAGAAAGGTATCGTCCGATAGGCACCTACTCCACGGGAATGAAGCAGCGGGCGAAATTGGCCCAGGCCATAGTGCACGACCCGGCCATACTCTTCCTGGACGAACCGACCAATGGCATGGACCCCATCGGCCGGGAGGAGATGCTAGACCTGATCTCCCGGATAGCCTCGACGAACAAATCGGTACTGGTCTCCTCCCACATCCTCCAGGACGTGGAAAAAATATGCCAGGACGTCATAATCGTGAACGGTGGCATCGCCATCGTCCAAGGCGATATCAACACGTTGCTCTCCCAGGCCAAAGGTCGATACCGGCTCAAGGCGCGCGGTCCCCCTGATTCCATCAAAGCCTTCCTTCAGCAGCTGAAGGGACAGTACGAGATCATCACGGTCAGCGAAGATTTCGGTCAGGTCACCGTGGTCCTGATCAACGAAGGGGGCTCCAACGGGATATTCGATCGAGCTTCCCTTTCCGGTGTGCAGATACGTTCCTACGTTCCCGACCGTATCACACTGGAGGAAGTGTTCATCACTTCGGTCAAGGAGGGTAGTCGATGAGCCTGAATCCCATAGAATACCGGCCTTGGGAGGGCAAGCGGACCGATAGCTCGAACCGATTCATGGTCATCGCCTCCAAGGTGTTCCGGCATAAGCTGGAATCGAAATGGGTCCTGGGGCTGCTGATCCTCGGAACGTTCTTGACCTTCGGGTTCTCCATAATCTTCAATTCCATCAATTCCCATGAGGGACTAACATCCGAATCGATGGCCAGCCAGATGGGCGACGGCCTGTTCTTTATCATCATCATAATCCTGGTGTCCATGATATGCTCCGACCTGATATCTGAGGACCTCCGCAGCAATTCCCTCGTGCTCTATCTGTCCAGGGCGCTGAAGCCAGAGGGCTACCTTCTCGGAAAGGCGCTCGGAGCGCTCATGGTCCTATCCATATTCACCATCCTGCCCCCAATGATATTGGCCATAGCGACCACGGCCACCCAGTCCGGAGACGACTATCTTGCCAGTATCTCCGTGATCGCCCAGACCTTGGTAGCTAGTGCCTGGAGCACCATCTTCATGGTGCCCATTGGTCTGATGATATCATCCCTCACTCCCAGGAAGACCTATGCGGCGGTGGGGACCTTCATGACCTTTTTCCTGCTCATGCTGATCGGGGGCATCCTCTCCAGCTTTGACCAGAACTGGAGCCTCATCGATCCCACCTTCGTGCTTTCCCGTTCGTACGAGGTCATCTTCGGGATCGATATGATATCGGGCATCAATGGTGGATTATTGGCCCTGGCCATCGGGATGATGCTCGTCCCTCCCTCGCTGTTCGTTTACTGGAGGATCGTGGCCAAGGGGGTGGGGAAATGAACGCCATCGTCTCGGTCAGAGGCCTGTCAAAATGGTATGGCAAGGTCATAGGGCTCAACAACTTCAACATCGACATAGGCAAAGGGATCACTGGCATCGTCGGTCCGAACGGTTCTGGTAAGAGCACTTTCTTCAAGCTGCTTACCGGCAACATAAAGGCCAACACCGGGCACCTAAGCGTCTTCGGTGAGGACCCCTGGAGAAATCCAGCGCAACTGATGCGCATCGGTTTCTGCCCGGATTACGATTTTCTTCCCGGGGAACTTACAGGGAGGGAATACTTGCGTTTCGTGGGGGGTATCCACGCCATGTCAGGGAACGCTCTGGCGACGAGGGCAGATGAAGTGCTCGGCATCGTCAACATGAAAGAGGCTGCGGATCGCCGTATGGGCGGATACAGCAAGGGCATGCGTCAGCGCCTTAAGATCGCCGGCTGCCTGCTGCACAACCCCCCGCTGCTGCTACTGGATGAGCCACTCACCGGGACCGATCCCGTGGCCAGGAAGGACCTGATTGACCTCATCCTGAGATTGCACCAGGACCATGGGCACGACATCATCGTCTCCTCCCACGTACTGCACGAGGTGGAGAGGCTCACCAGGAATATCGCCATCATCTACAAGGGAAGGGCGGTGGCCACCGGTGACCTTACGGAGATAAGGATGCTGATGAGCGGACATCCGCACAACATAATCATCGAGGGTCAAAACTTGAACGCTCTGGTCAAGTTGCTCATCGATCAAAGGTACACCGTGTCCGTGGAAATGAGCAAGAGCCGGGAAGGCCTGAAGGTCCAGGTGGACGATCCGGAACAGTTCTTCGACTCGCTCCCGCGGCTCATAAAGGAATCAGGGTGCGAACTGCAGACCGTGCACAGCCTGGATGATAATCTGGAATCGGTGTTCAAGTATCTGGTGGGGTGAGATTATGGACACGAGAAGAACTCTGATAGAACTGCGAACGATGGTCGTGTTCTCCGCCCGGAAGTTGATCCTCAACCGCCGTTGGATATTGGTGCTGGCAGTGGCCGTTCTGGTCGGGGGGCTGATGGGCTACTCCGCGACCCTGGAGGTGGACCACCTTAGTTATGCCAGCGATCTGCTGAACCTCTTGTTCCTGACATTCTTCCTGCCCATCTTCGCTCTGATATACGGCGCATCGATGATCCGAAACGAGATCGATGACCGCAGCATCGTTCAGGTCATCACATCGCCCATGGACCGGCGCGCCTCGTTCATAGGGTATTTCCTGGCCCTGACCATCGTTCTATCCTTGATGATCATCATCACGGCCATCGTGGGCTGGTCATCCTACTTCATCGTCGCCGGGATCAGCCTCGACGCGGTGGACCTGTTGCTGCCATACCTGCTGGTGCTGGTACTCGGATCGGTAGCCTATTCCTCAATATTCCTGACCTCTGGTGTCATACTTAGGCAGCCGATCTATCTGGGGCTGTTCTACATATTCATATGGGAAGGGTTCGTAGGGTCCATACCCGGGGCGATAGCTGATATGACCGTCCGCCACCAGCTCCAGGTCATCGCCGCCCATTGGATCGAGTACGGTGACATCTCCTATGTCACAGGGGATGCGCTGGTATCGGCCATGGCGTTGGTCGTATTGACGATGGTCATGGTCCTGATCGGAGCCTTCGCCTTCCGGGAGAAGGAGATATCGTAGTCGTGTGGGGCCAAACGGGGCCATGAAGGTCTGAGTTACAGAAGTCAGCAGGGGCAGGTGAGACAAGATGTTCTACAGCTTTTTACTGATCCCCCCGATTCGACGCAGCGGGAAGGTGGATGCCAACACTACGATTGGGTCAAAGTCAACGTTCCCAAGAAGAAGGTACGACCGATCAATTAGTTCCTGATAAAAATAGAATATCGGGGCTAAAGCCCCGGAAGGGTTTAGATGCTGCCTATCAGGCCAAGGATACCGACGATAATGGCAATGACACCGATTATGGTCTGGAACCTTCCCAGCCACTTGGCAAGCTTCTCGAGGTATTTACCCAATGCGGGTATGCTCGGGAGAATGCCCAGGCACAGGATCAGACCAGCGAGTATAGCTACCAGTCCCTGCAACCAGCTGAACCAGATGATACCAAGGATGATGGCAACGATACCGATTATGGTCTGGAACCTTCCCAGCCACTTGGCGAGTTTTTCCAAGCTCTTGCCCAAAGCAGGTATGCTGGTCAATATTCCCATTGCCAGTATGAGCCCTGCCATAACGTTAACTAACGGTAATAACCAACCCATTTTTTACCTCCTGTATATTTTATCAATAAAAAACTATTAGCACTATAAATACTTCACGCATTTTATAAAGTTGCTGGTTTTAAATTTGTCGGACACACTTTTGAGAGCGATAATTCTCAATATGAATTCGTTAGGATAAGTTGTGCACCATATCATCTTGCCATTCCATCGATCAACGATCTTATGCACATTCCAAGGCATTGGATTTATATTCCCGCGGCCTTGTCCGGTTTATTGGAAAAGTGCTTTGCGAATTTTGCAGAGCACCATGATAAGAAGGTGCGATCGTGGCAGCTAAAAAAACCAAGGAAGACCAGCCCAAGAGCGGTGGCAAGAGCAAGACGTCAGAACCCGTGCAGATGGAGGAGGCTGCGGATAGCGCACTGCTTAGCAAGAACCCCATACGCGCACTCATGCTCAAGGACATCATGCTTCAGGAGATAGTCGACGGTCTCAAGTCCGAGCAGGTGTCCAAGGAGGACATGGAGGAGGTTCTCTTCCTCACCGTGGCCAACGCTGTGCTGGAACGGATCGGCCTGAATCTGCCCGAAGAGCTGCTTTTCATTTTCCAGGAGAACCTGGATGATTATCTGGCCATCGCTTCGATCAACAACGAGCACCAGGTGGACCTGCTTTCTAATTTCCGGGACGACTTCCTAACCGCCCAAGGTGACAGCTTCGATGACGAGAGGGCTTTGATGGAAGCGCTCACGGCCTACGAAGACAACTGGTGGAACTCTGCCAAGGACTACTTGGGTGGAAAGGCCCCCAACGACCTCATGAACGAGGCCAAGGAGAAGCTGGCCGGTCCAGCTCACGATGACCAAGATGACCATTGTGGTTGTGGATGCGACGAAAGCGAGGACGATGCTTATTGGACCGCTCGCTCCTATGTCATAAAAGACATGTGGTTCACCTCCATGTTAGAGAGCATGGCCAAGGAGGCCATGCCTACGCCGCAGAAGAGGGAGCGCATCTTCATGGCCTTGACCAACGCCCTGCTGGACCTGGTGGTCAACGTCATGCCCGACTACATGAGCGACGATATGTTCGAGGGCTTGGACCATGGCCTGGAGCTGGCCTTGGTCAACAAGGAGTCCAAGATCGACGTCCTGGAAAAGTTCGAGGCCGCCCTGGCGGAGTTCGAGGGCAAGTGGTGGCAGACTGGCATGAAGGAGATAGGCGGAAAAAGCCCCGACGAGGCCATGCAGGCCATGGCCCGTAAGTACGGTCTCTGAGGGCGCGTGATGGCCGGCCAACCAGGGGGGACCTCGGCCCCGGCGAAAGTTATTCTGCTGGGAGAGCACGCAGTGGTATACGGACAACCGGCGGTCTCGGTGGCTATCGACCTCCGTTTAAGATGTCATGTGCGGCCGGCTCCCTCTTCGAGCCTCAACGGCATCCCCCTGGGACCGCATAACTATTCTTACGTGTCCGCCTGCCTGAAGAAGAGGCTGGCCGGGCCGACCGCGGTGACCACCAATTCCGATTTTCCATCCGGGTCAGGTCTGGGGTCCTCGGCCGCCGTGACCGTAGCCTTGTTGGCCGCCCTGTTCAAGCAGCAGGGCGGTTGGAGGCCAGAGATCGTGGCCCGGGAGGCGTTCGAAGTGGAATGCGAGATACAGGGGCGGGCCAGTCCCATCGACACCTCCACCTGCGCCCACGGAGGGGCCATATTGGTCAGGCCAACTCCGGGGGAGTACATGCTCTGGGAGATGTCACTGGACACCCGAAGGTGGTGCGTGCACGATATCAAGGTCCCGGAGATGACCCTGGTGATCGGGTTCACCGGCCGTTCCGCGCCTACCGGTCCGCTCGTGGCCAAGGTCAAGCGGTACGTGGACCACACCAGCTTCGCCAGGGAGGTGGTGGAGGAGATAGGTCAGATGACCGAGGAGGGCGTCCAATGCCTCAAACGGAACGACCTGGAATCCTTGGGACGGCTAATGACCAGGGACCATAAGCTACTGTCCATCCTCGGAGTATCATCGCCCGAGCTGAACAAGCTGGTCTCAGCGGCCCTTCCCTATTCCTATGGCGCCAAGCTGACCGGGGCCGGAGGCGGAGGCAGCATGGTGGCTTTGACCGATCAACCGGAGAAGGTCATCGAGGCCATAAGGAAAAAGGGCGGCCAGCCGTTCGCTGCCGCCACCAACGTTCCCGGTGTAAAAGAGGAATGAAAAAGGTTTTTTGAAAGGATTTAGATCATATCCTCGAACTCTTTGACCAGTTCGGGGTGCCTCTCCTTGATGGCGATGAGGATGTTGTGCACCGACATCTTGTCCACATGGGCCGTCGACAGAGTGTCTATGACGCCGTCCAAGGTCTTGTCGGAAATGGTAACCAACTTCTCCTTGGCCATCCAGTTGCGCCAAAGCTTGTTCTCCATTTCATCGCGCCACTTCTTGTCATAAGGCATGAGCGCGGCCTCACTGAAGTCATTGGCCTGGACACAATCACCTATCACCTCTCCGGCGAACTTTCCGGTCAACAGACCGTTGACGATGCCGCCTCCGGTGATAGGGTCGATGATGCGTGCCGAGTCGCCCACTAATATGAGCCCATTCATGACGGACTGTTCCACCGGCGGGGAGACGGATACACCTCCGGCCAAGGCTTCCAGCGGCTGCCCGCAGCTGACCCGGGGGTCCTTCTTGATCCAGGCGTCCAAGTAATGCTTCACGTCCCCCGGCTTCTTCAGCTTGGTAGCCAAGACGCCGATGCCCACGTTGGCCGTGTCATCGCCCTTGGGAAATATCCAAATGTATCCTCCCGGTGCCGCAGAGCCGAGTACGAACTCGCAGTAGTCCGGCTCCGTCTTCAAGTTGGTCATTCGGTACTGGTAGCAGGTGGTGATGTCCCCGGCCTTCAGGGAGGTGTCTATCCCGGCCCATCGGGCCACCTGGGACTCGAAACCATCCGCAGCAACTACACAACCAGCTTTAAGCGTGAGCGGCTCGCCCTCGCGCCGCGCTTTCACGCCCACGACCTTATCGCCCTCCTTGATGACGTCCACGGCCGAGGTCTTGAGCCAGATCTCCGCGCCAGCTCGGGCGGCGTCCGCGGCCATGGCCTTGTCGAAAAGATGCCGTTCCAGGACCATGCCGACTTCATTCCCGGCCTGGCTCTCATCTATGCGGAACTCGTGGCCGCCCGGTGAAACCAATTTGGCTCCGGCCATGTACGCGGATACCCAGCGGTTGTCCACAGGCACTCCGGCCTTCTCCAGACCCTTGCGGTTGACGCCCTCGGCGCAACGGAGGGAGGCGCCGATCTCCTGGCGCTTCTCGATCATGAGGACGCGGGCGCCCTTCTTGGCCGCGTGCTTGGCGGTCATGCTTCCGGCCGGCCCGGCGCCGACCACGATCACATCGTAATCGGTCTTCATTTCTTTCCCTCCATCTTCAAGGCGCCGGCCGGGCATAGACGCACGCAACGGCCGCACTTGTTGCAGTTCTCGTTGAACTCCAGTACTATTTCGTTAAGGAAGATGGCGTTCTGGGGGCAGGAGCCCACGCAGGCGCCGCAATGCATGCACTTCTCGATGTTGACTATCATGATATGTCACCCCTCTATGTATGCTCCGTTCCTCTGGTCTGCCTCCACTCCTCGAGCGGTATGGAGAACTTCTTCTCCACCTGCTCGCGGTAGGTCGGACCGCCGTTGTAGGCGCAAAACGGGATGATCCTCCCATCCGGCACTACGTAATGGATGGCGCAGCGCTTGACCCTTTCGATATCGTAGTTGTACAGGTCCTGGAAGTGCATACCACCGACGAACATCATCTTCCAGGAGAACTTGGCCAGGGACTCCTTGGAGTCGTCTCCCATTAAAGATCCGAGGAGCTTCAGGAACATGTTCATGGTCAATCCCTCTGGCATCTTGTCCTCGTGCATATGCTTCTTCAGCAAGGAGTAGACCTTGATCTTGCTGGGGAATTTTATCTTAGCCTTCTCCGCCTTCTTGGACAGCTCGAAAAGGTCTCTGAACAGGGGCTCGACGTCCACGAAGTGCGTCAACGGTACCACATGGTCCTTGTCCTGAACGAAGAGGTAGGTAGCCAATCCGCAGTGCGGGTGGGTGGTGAAGGTGACCTTCGGTTGGTTCATAAGGGCTGAGGCCAGTGTAGAAAGGGGAACCACGCTGGGCACCGAGAACCAATCGGACTTATTGATCTGTCCTTTCGTCTGTTCCTCGAAGTTCCTGGCCAGATCGGTCAGGGTGAACCTCTGCTTGGCCAGCTCGTCCTTGTTGATCCTTCCGGTGAAGGCTACGGGCTGGAAGTTGATGCCCCTGACAACATCACAGTTCTCCAGGGCGTAATGAAATATCGGACCGATCTGGTCCTCGTTCAATCCCTTTACGATGACAGGCACCAGGACGATCGAAGGCCGCTTCTCCAACTTCCTCACGTTCTCGATGACCTTCATCTTGACGTCGAGCATTTTCCTGTTCCTCGTCACCATGTAGATATCGTCCTTCATTCCGTCGAACTGCAGGTAGATGGTGTTCAGGCCAGCCTCGGCCGAAGCCTTGAGGAACTCGAAATCGTTAGCGAACATCAGGCCGTTCGTGGCTACCTGGATCTGGGCGAACCCCATCTCCTTGGCCTTCTTGACGACCTCAACGAACTGCGGGTAGATGGTCGGTTCACCGCCAGCGAACTGAATGGCCGGGCAAGGAACAGGCTTGCTGTCACGCAGGACCTGCATCATCTTCACGACCTCGTCGAAGCTCGGCTCATAGACATAGCCAGCCTGGTTGGCGTTGGCGAAACAGATGGGACACTTCATGTTGCAGCGGTTGGTGAGGTCCAAATTGGCCAGGGCGGTGTGGCTCAAGTGCAGGTCGCATAGCCCACAATCATTGGGGCAGACCTTGGCGTGTGGGATGAAAGGGTTCTCCACCCCTACACCATCGAAGGCGAACTTCTCCGCCCTGAGATACATCTCAACGTCGGACCAGACGATGTCGCTGAAGCTCCCGTGTTCTGGGCAGGTCTTCTCCATGATCACCTTGCCATCCTTTTCCAGTAAGGTGGCCGTTATTATCTTTCTGCATTCTGGGCAGAGGGATTCCGTCTTTTTAGGCAATCCCATAGTTAGTTGACTCTCTTTGGCAATCGTGATTGCACCCTGGGCCTCATACTAAAAAAGGCAAATATAACCTTTATGTAGCCAAATGAGCTACATATCAAACGATGAACATAATCGACGTTCTCCGTCTGGACATCGATGATATCGCCAAGGAATACAATCAGATCGCTGACACACTCAGCAACATAGGTCTCACGAATTACGAGTCCAGGGTCTTTGTGGCATTGATCCTTAAGAGCCACGGCACAGCCGAGGAAATTGCCGAGCTGGCCATGATTCCGCGCACCTCGGCTTACAAAGCCTTGATCTCGCTCACGGAGAAGAAGTTCGTCGAGGAGGCTGGAGGCCGACCAGCCATGTATCACCCCGTTCCCATCGAGGTGATCAGGTCCCGGGTGGTAGGGAATATCGAAGGGGTCTTCGACAAATTGAGCTCGATCAAAGGTTTCCTCAGTGAAAAGGGGACACCGGAGCTGGTCTATACCATCACTGGCAAGAAAAAGGTCCTGTTCAAAATAGGCGAGATGCTGGATTCGTCCAAGAGGACGTTCACGATATCTACTCCCAAGATACAAGAAATACGGATGGAACACGCCGTTCGTTTCAAAGAGGCGGTGAACCGCGGTGTCCAGGTCGTAATCGTCACCGAGCCTGCAGCGAAGGTGCCGGAAGCGACGGAGGTTTGCCGGCGTAAAGGTTTGATCGCCACGGACGTCATCGTGGATGGCAGCCGAGCCATGATAGCATCCGAAGACCTGGACCTGTGCGGATTCTCCGACAATCCCATGATCGCGGTGCATCTGGAGAACTTCTTGAACATGGTCAAGGGGGCAGGGGAAAAGTAGTCTGATTGTAGCTCTGACCATTTTAATGACCCCGGTCATTGGCAGAATGGATGACCGGTAGAACCTTCGTCAGTAAGTTATCTGGAAATAATGGAGGTCAAATGCCTTTCTCCATAATCGCTATCCTCCTGATATTAGTCTCCACGCTATCAGCTGCGGTAATTGCAGATATGAATGAGAAATCTGCGCAGGCAGAGATGACCGAGGATGACGTTCAAGAGATGCTGGACGTCAGTAAGGATGTCGATGATACGGTCAACAACATGGCCTTCAAAGCGCTGGTCGATTGTTGTCTTGGTGACACGGTCAATGAAAGCCAGATGGTGAATTCATTCGTATCATCCTTATCATATAGGTTGAGTTCGGCCTATCCGCTGAACAGGGCCGGTTTCCTCATCGACGTGAATGCGAGCGCGGTGCGATTATCGTTCCTTCGTCTCCCATTATCCGATATCGGTGGGCCTGAGGGAAAATGGCAAGGTGAATTTGTTCCGGCATATGTTGGGCTTACAGGAAAATTCGAAGTAAGCGTATTCGCGGACCACGGAAGATTAACCAGGAACTATTCGGTCACAGACGAGGTAAAGGTTCCCTTGCCATTACTGAACGATCGCCTCGAGGCTTTCGATTCTTCGATCGGTGATGGTCTGGGCGAACTGACCGAACTGACCAGGGAAATGCTGGATTCCCTGTGCACTTACCGGACATTGCAGGGATGGGGGTCCTCCACAACATCGAACGAAGGGGGCGTGGAGGATCTGATCACTGAACAAGATGCGGCTAATGCCGTGTATCTCGGCCTGGTCATGATTCAATTTAAGACCTTCCGTAACGCCACAGTCTGCCTTGGCATGTCCACTAGTTATCTGGCTCCGCAGCAATGCTGGGATTACGTGAAAGTATTCATGGACAAAGGGGGCCCGATCGATCCCGTGGATGTCTTTTTAGGTATGTATGGTTACGATCAGATCGATTGGAGGCATATCTTCTCCCAGGCGATCTACACAGATATCGACCGCATCGCGCTTAGGTGGATGGAACATTTCCATATCCTAAATATGATCGATCTGGCCGAGGAAGTTGTGGACAGTGTTGCTTTCACCATCAATGATATTATCGATTACGTAACCGGAAACGACCTGGCGGAGGACTTGTTTAAAGAATGGCTTCAGGACAGGTTCTATCGGTATGGTATGCAAGATATCCAGTATCGTTATCTATTCACCGAAGGGTTGGAAGGTGAATTCTCCGCTCCCTTGTACACTGTGGAACTGATGGACTCAGAAGGAAACGCCTTCTCAGCTGAGGTTCAGGGAACGGTCGAAATCGATTTTCCAGTTGTGGATATCATAGAATGGGATGGATGGGGGGATTTTCACGAGCAATACAAGATAAGTACCAATGAGATAAGAATCAAGATCCAAGAATCGATCGCGTTCATTGCGGATGAAATTGGTCGTTCGATGTACTTGCCTGTGGGGAGTTTGCTTCTCGACCCGTCAGATGGTGTGTCCTTCTTGGAGGAGATACGACTCCTTTTAGAAGGTGCATTGCAGAATAAGGATGACTGGATGCGGCCAGCCATCACTGCCGCTGAACGGTATTCATCGACCATCGATCCATTGGTCGAAGCAACCAAGGCCGAGTTCCTAGCAGAAGAGGATGAAATAATGCAACGCTCAGCTTCATTATCGACGGTGTTTCGAAATGTCGCTGAACAACTGATGCTCGAGGTTCAGGAAACCTACGCCGATATGGAAATTCCCTGGGAAGAGAATGTTATCTGCATCGAGAAAGCCATCATCGATGATCAAGAATGGAATTTAGCCGCTCAAATAATCGGTGTCTATGACGCCCACGCTTCCTCCGTTTCCGAACATTTCCTCCAGGGTTTAGAATACCGGCCTACCTTGGCCGGTCATCCCGATTCGATCATAACCGACATCATCGCCCGGAGCGGTGACCCATTTGTCGGAATTGGTTCGGCCGTTTCTCAGGGCGTCGACAGTCTGCTTGGAGAAATGATCGGGGGCATGGAGATCCGTGGAGGTATCACGGATGTGCAGATACCTGAAAACGATCATTTCCTTTTGCTCGACGACAAGGGGCGAATGTACCGCGAATCGTTGAAGGTCGATGTGAGATACCCATCCATCAACAGTTCTGAACTCCAGCTATTGATCACTGACCCTCGTTCATATGCCGGACAGGACGATCTTTATCCTCAATTGCATGACACCGATCTGATGCAGATGAAATGGGCATCGTACCAATCCGTTTGGGGGTTGACATGCTCAGGGATCGTTGGGGTGGGAGTATCTCCTGGAGGTGATTCGCGGATGGTGCTTGACCTGAAGATGGAGAAAGATGTACTCATCTCTCTTTCTCAAACAATAGCGACGACCACGGGATTTCCGCTGGTTGGTGTGAACTATCATAATATAAACACGATGCAGGACAATCTGGCCAAGGTCATCGATGAGGTGCTTCGCCCGCTTAAGGAGGGGATAGATGCCCTATCTTCTGGTGTGCAGGGCGTGTATCGATTATTGGAAAGCGCGATAGAAAGGCTCCTCGAACTCGGCACGAATGCTTTGGATATTTTGTCAGTAGCCATGCAGACACTGGTAGAACAGATGCAACATTTCGTTCGGGTCTCGATTCTAGGCGGCAATGCCATTACAATTAACACGGTCGCCAACTTATTGGGCGAACAGGTCTATAAATTCAGCGCTTTCGGGATAGGTCTGACCATCAAGTTAAAACCAAAGGACCTGGCTTACAAAGAGGTCGGTGTCCCGGCTTCGATAGCATTGTCATTCGAAGCGGGTGAATGTTCCATATCGGTCACCTCTCGCCTGATCAAAATGCAAAACGATTATGGGTTCATGGCCAATGCTACATTGATTGGCAGTGATTGGGCGGTGTATATGGTCCTTGACCCATTCATGGACATCTTTAAGCACATGGTGGAAGTGCGAGGGATCATTGATGGCGCCTGCATTGAACTGACAATGCCAGAGGTTGTTAGCTACCAGAAAATATCTTTCAGCTTGTCTGACATTCCCGGGATCGGGTCATTGTTATCCAGTATCCCCACTCCGATACCCGGTTTGAAAGGATGCGTCAACGCCGGTGTTTATGTCAAGATATTGAGCGGCCGTACCGATTCGATTATCATCAATGAGTATGAGCTGAACCCCGCCGGCGATGATGAGGGGCAAGAGTGGGTGGAATTGTATAATCCCACATCCCAGGCGGTAGATCTGGCCGGGTGGACGATCGAGACCACACATGGGATACAGGAGTTCGGTTCTGTTGGAAGGGCGTTGATCATGCCTCACGAGCGTTTTATCTATTTGTTCTCTGGGCAAGCCCTTGACAACCAGGGGGGCGGTTTCCCCTTCGAGGAGTGCATAGTTCTACGGGATAGCTCTGGAAAAAGGGTGGACAGCACTCCTTTCGCCACCGATTATTGGAACGATGCAAGGACCTGGCAAAGGACCCAGGATGGAGCGGATAGGTGGGAGTTCCAGGACGAAACCAAAGGGCGGAGCAATGGAAAGGACCCATTTACGGTACTCGACCTATCACCATTGCAGGAAATTTTCATTTCCGCTGTGACGGAGTCCCTCAACCAACTGAGCTCTGCGCCCCTCAGCATGGAATCCTTGGCCGAGACGCTAGCTTCAGCTATACTACGCACAGTGGAAAGGCTCAGTGCCGATCTTATGAGCAAAGAAGTGGAGGTCGGGACGTTCGTAGAGGTAGCAGCGACTGACTATTCTTCGGCCACCAAGGTTGGCATGCGAATGGAACTTTCTCTGCGTTGTGGTACGCTCGGGGAAATGTTGAATAAAATCGGTCGCTCCACGGCCGCATTGTTCACAGATTTTGGAAATCCATTCAAGGTTTCATCGAACGACCTCTTGTCAGGTGAGGATGTTAGGGTCGGTATATCCGCATTCGGTTCGTTGAGGCTGCCGGGAATGATAGCGGTCCCCGGGGCGAAAATCGATGTACGATGCGTAAATTCCTTCAATGCGAATATTGCCATGTTGCATGCCATCTTTGGAGAGAAGGAGTCCGGATGGGGTATGGAATGCGGTGTTGCGATATGTGGGATTCCATCAAATGCTGTGCCCTTATTGAAAGCGCAATCAGGAACAACAATGGATGTCTGGATGTGCAAAGCGGTCATCCATGGGATGGGGGCTTGAAATTTGATCAATTATTCTTTTCGCCCCTTCTTCTTTATGACGTTTTCACGTGCGATCAACCCGATATCTTATCTATTGGCAAAGGATATTGGAGAACGAGGTAATACACATGGTTAGCCTGAACGATCTGATCGAGGAGCTCGACTGTAGCCTGGAAGACTTTCTGGACCAGGTAACACTGGCCATCGACCTTCTTGAGGAAGGCGAGCAGGAAGAGGCCGTCGAGGTACTAAAGGGCCTGGAAGAGGACCTCTTTGACTTCCTTGGATACGAAGAAGTGGAAGAAGGCGAGGAAGAAGTCGTCGAAGAGGACGAGAAAGAGGAAGAGAAGAAGGAAGAGATGAAGCCCAAGAAGGCTCCAGCGCCGGTCAAGAAGGGAAAGAAGTAAGGCGGCCTTTTAACCGCCCAAACCGTTTTCTTTCTTATTCTATTATTTCCTGTCCCTGCATATAGGGTCTCAGAACCTTAGGTATGCCTATGCGGCCCTGGCTGTCCTGATTGCTCTCCATTATAGCCACCATGGTCCTGGGCAAGGCCAGTCCCGAACCGTTAAGAGTATGCACGAACTCGCTCTTCAGGTGCGGTTCCGGCCGGTACTTGACCCTGGCCCGGCGGGCTTGGAAATCGGTGAAGCAGCTGCAGGATGAAACCTCTAGCCAGCTTCCGGTCCCCGGGGCGTGGGCTTCTAGGTCGTAGGTCTTGGCGGAAGCGAAGCCCATGTCACCGGTGCAGAGCAGCAGCTTGCGGAACGGCAGTTCCAATCCGCGCAGCACGTCCTCGGCGTCGTTGGTCAGCATCTCCAGCTCCTGGAACGATCCTTCGGGAAGAACGAACTTGACCAGCTCCACCTTGTTGAACTCATGGACCCTGATCATGCCCTTCTCCCCTACGTGCCTGCCCGCCTCTCGGCGGAAAGAAGGCAGATACGCGGTATAGAGAATTGGCAGGTCCTCTCTAGCCAGGATATCGTCCTGATGCATGTTCGTCACTGGCACCTCCGCCGTGGGATTGAGCCAAAGATCGTCCCTCTCGCACCAGAACATGTCATCCTTCATCTTCGGGTACTGTCCAGTACCGATCACTGCAGCACGATTGACCACCACTGGCGGGAACAACTCCTTGTAACCCTGACGGTGATGCAGATCCAACATGTAATTGATCAGGGCCCGTTCCATGCGCGCGCCGTCACCCTTCAGGACGAAGAAACCGCTGCCGGCTATCTTGACACCTCTCTGGAAATCAATGATGTCCAGGTTCTCTCCCAAAGCGATGTGGTCCTGGGGTTGAAAATCAAACTTCCGCACCTTTCCGGTCTCGGTCACGATAACGTTCTTCTCGTAGCAGTCCCCGACCGGTACGGACACGTCCGGGATGTTAGGGATCAACAGTAAGGTCTCGTCCCTCTTCATCTCCAGATCGGCGATCGTGATGTCCAGCTCGCCTATGCGGGTGGCCACGGTCTTCATCTCCTCCACGGCCTTGGCCTTCTCATGACCGTTAAGTTTGGAAATGCGCAACGAGGCCTCGTTCCTGATCTTCCTAAGGCTGTTGCCCTCATCAACGCTCGCCCTCCAGGCGGCGTCCTCTTTTAGGAAATTGTCCAGAACGTCCTCGCTGTAGAGGCGGTTCCGAAGCATGGTACGAATGGCCTCTGGGTCATTTCTGATGATGTTGACGTCTAACAATTAGGTCACCTGGTGATCTCGATCTCTTCCCCTCTTCCTTCCATATAGCGCTTATCACACAATAATACGGTGAAACCCACGACCTCGATGAGAACGGAACCGGATCTCGATGCCAGCTCCTCCCCTACGACCTTCCGGTCCTCCTCTACGCTAGATAGAAGTCGGACCTTGACCACCTTACGGCCCTTAATCTGCTTGATTATCTCATCAATAAGGGTGTCGGTTATCCCATCCTTTCCAACATGCACCGTGGGCTTCAGCTCATGCCCTACGCGCTTCACGTCCTTCATGGTCCTTTTCGGCATTTTCTCCTCTCCTTGATCTCCCGAAGGTACGGTGTGCGTTTGACCGTATCGCATTCCAGGCAATGCTCGATCACCTTTTTGTCCCGGAGGCGCACACGGCAGTTGAGGCCGGGAACCAGGGGGGCCGAGCAGATCTGGCAATATCGGGCATAGGCGGGCATGGGCACCTTGTTGCGTGCGGATATTCGTAAGGCCAAGGACATATAGCGCTTGGCCCGGGGTTGATTACCGGCCAAAGCCTCTCTCTCGGACGCCTTGACCAATATGTCCATCCGCTTCCGGGCGATGCCCCGCACCTGATTGTTCGATACCGTCTTCCTGCTCAAATGGTATCTCCTTACGAAAGGCCATAAACGCTATTTCATTTAATAAGTTGCTCCGGCCCTTTTTCTTGTCCAGCATCTATCACGCGTTCCAGTAGTACATGCTTGGGAAGGAATCCGAAGCGGACGTAGAACTGATGTATGGTCTCGTTCCCCACTATCGCCGTTAAAACCCTCGTCCTTACTCCCATCCCATCCATCCACCTCATGGAACCATCCATGAGCCGCGTGCCTATGCCCATCCTTCGGTGCTCGATGGTAACGAATATGGATTCGACCCCGCCCCTCAGGTTCTGGTCTATGGATGACACGCAATAGGCTATGACACGTCCTTCATCGTCCCTCGCCAGATCCACTCTGAGCAAGCCTCCGGAAGCATTTTCCGGCAGTTCGTCCCGGCGTTCCAGGAACGATTTGGCCCCCAGGGTGCTTTAAAATAGGTCGATCTGGCGCGGTGCATCTGCCGAAGCTGCAACCACAGCGGCTCGATCAGATCCAAACCCTCCTCCCCATAAACCTCGTAATGGACATCCATTTTGTTTTCGAAGATGCAAAGGTATTCAGGGAAGAAGCTTTTTCCCTGGTCAAGATAGGATGGCCCAGCCGCCCCTGCATCAGCCTTAAATAGGAAAATAGGAATGTAGCCATCCCGTCGCTATAATACATAACAGGTGAAATGATATGGCCAGAAAGCCGGCAAGGATGTACAGGAGACTCACGGGACAGGCATTCACCCGCAAGGAATACATGGGTGGAATTCCAGCCCTGAGGATCAACACTTTCGATCTGGGGACGACCAACGGAGATTTCCCCATTACCATCAACCTTAAGGTGAAAGAGACCTGCCAGATCAGGCACACCGCCATGGAGGCCGCTCGTATCGCCTGCAACAGGGAAATGGGAAAGATCCCGGGCAATAACTACCACATTAAGTTCAGGATCTATCCTCACCATGTGCTAAGGGAGAACAAGCTCGCCACCGGCGCCGGTGCTGACCGTATCTCCAGTGGCATGAGAGGCTCGTTCGGTAAGAACGTGGGCACCGCCGCCCGTGTGCACGCCGGACAGGTCATCCTGACCGTCAGGATACCTGCGTCCTCATTTAAAAACGCCAAAGAGGCTTTGTGGAAAGCCTCGCTCAAACTGCCCACCCCCTGCTTCATGGAAGTAGCGAAGGGCGCCGAGCTGGTGAAGTAAACCCTTTCTCAAAATCTCCTTTTCTTTTATTTATATCGAATGAGCTTTCTATCTTCTACCGATGCGGTCGTCAGAACTTGACGTTTGGATCGCGGAACCCTGTATGTAGGAGCTGTGGCAGATGGAATTGAGGATTGAAGCGGTCATTGAGGAGATCAGGTCCCACCATCCATCTTTCATCGGGCTTCAAATGCCTGAGGGCTTGAAGACCAAGGCCAGGGACTTGGCGGACCAGATAGAGGGAGCCATAGGATGCCAGGTGGTCATATTGGGGGATCCCTGTTACGGGGCTTGCGACATTAAATCGTTCGACGGTCTCGACCTTCTGGTCCACGCCGGTCACGCTCCCATTCCAGACCTCCAGCTCAAGATGCCCACAGTGTTCCTAGAGGTGCGCATCGATTTTGACGTTCACCAGGCGCTGCAAGGCTGCTCCGAGCGCATCGCCAAGAGGGTGGGTCTCATAGCCACCGCCCAGCACCTTCACCTTTTGCCCGAGACCGCAGCGGTCCTGCAGGACATGGGCTGCCAGGTCCTGATAGGGAAAGGCGACGCCAGGACGGCCGCGCCAGGCCAGGTGCTAGGATGCAACGTCACCAGCGCCCTCGCCGTAAAAGACGATGTGGACCAGTACATTTTCCTCGGCAGCGGTTACTTTCATCCACTGGCCGTTTCATTGGGCACAGACGTTCCAGTGATATCCATCGATCCTTACCGCGGTGCGGTCTGTGACGTCCAGGAAATGAAGGAGAAGGTGATTCGTCAGCGCTACGCGGCCTTGGCCAAAGCTCGGGACGCAAATGACTGGTTGGTTCTCGTATGCGACAAGCCCGGGCAGCGCCGAATGGAGATCGCGAAGAACTGTCTTCGGAAATTACATGAACGGGGGATGAAGGCGAACATAGTCATGCTCAACGAGGTCAGGCCAGAAGCCCTTCTCCCCTACCGAGCCGCGGCCGCCGTGAGCACCGCCTGCCCTCGCCTGGCCATTGACGACGGCCCTCATTATCCCATCCCGCTGCTCACGCCATGGGAACTGGAGATGGTGCTTGGCCTGAAGGAAATGGACGATTATAGGCTGGACCAAATATTGGAAGGGGACACCCCCGGCTAAGTTTTATACTGATATATTATTGGGGAATTCGTGCGGGCGCCATCCAGTAACGAACCGTTACTGAAAGAGGAGATCGAATCATTTTTATCAAATGGTCTATCAGACTATGAGGGTCAGCACTTATCGGTCCTGAAGAGGGAGATCGCCCGTTCCCGAGCCTCACCCATATATGGCCCCAACCTTCCTGACGTCGAATGCTGGGAGGATCTGAATCAACTTCCAGCCATCGGTTACGATAAAATAGACGGGGCCTTCAAGGAGGTAGGGTTGGAAGCATCCCTCCTGGCCCCTGCCGACAGATACTATCATACCTCCGGTTACACCGGCGTGTCCAAGAGGATGTATTACAGCGCGGAAGACATCAAAAAGATGGCCCGGAGCTACGCACTTTTCGGACACATAGTGGGCGTCAGGCCGGGAATGACCGGCTGGAGCATCGCTGGTGAGGAACCTCTAGTCTCCGGGCCGACCCTTCACAACGCCAGTCTGGTGCTGGGGGCGGACCTCATGTCCACCCTATTAGCCCAGGACACCGACCTGCGAAAGGCCGTCGCCAAAGCCTCACATATAGGCAAGTTCGATATCATGGCCGGGACGCCGTTATTGTTCTACGTCATCGGCCGCATAGCCCACGAACCGGATTATTTCCGTTCCATGATCGAGAGGACGGCCAGGAACAACTATCACCTGCCCGGACCTCTGGCGAAATTATTATCTAAGGCTATGATCCGCGGTATCGACCTTCCCAGACTGAGGGAGAACGTCCGTGCCGTCCGCATCGGCATAACCTACGCTGAACCGCTCAGTCCATACCTTAGGTCTCTCGGCGAATATTATCAGGACATGAACGCCTATGACGTTCTGGGGAGCACTGAGTGCCCCCTGATCGCCTGCCAGTACCGTTCCTCTCAGGATGGGCTGCAGCTGTTCATGCCTGGGGTCATGGCGGAGATCGCCGACCCCCGCGAGGTGCAGATCTCCAAGAAGGAAGGCACTCCATTGAAGGCCATACCCTGGCCGGAATGGAAAAAGGGCATGAAGGGGGAGCTGCTGATCAGCCGTGCCGGGGATTGCCTGCCTCTCATCCGCTACGCCACTGGCGACATGATCGAGGTCATCGAACCTAAGTGTGCGACCCCGGTCGAGCTCGAAGACGGTCCCGTGTCGATCGTGGCTCCCTCGATCAAGGTCATGGGACGTTCCATCGATACCCTGGACTTTGAAGCCCACGACGAAAGCGGCAACTATCTGGGCTGTAAGATATACTCCCGGCACATCCAGGAGGCTTTGCAACGCTCCGACAACGTCCGCTGGTGGGAGCTCTATGACGTTGGTGAAAAGCCTTCACGCCTGGTGTTCCTGATCATTCCGGAAGACCCAGTTCTCAATATCGAGTCGTTCCGCAAGGATGTTGCCAGAAAGCTGTTGCACGAATGCAACGATCTCCTGGGCACTTTGAAGATGAGTCGGGACCTGGACCGTTTGCAGATAATCGTAGCGGAGCCGTCAGCCTATGTCCATGTGCAGACGGAGATCGATGCCCGAGCCAAGGCCGGGCGTTCCCTCGGCCAGCTCAAGCCCAAGCACATCTTCCGCTACCAGGACGAGGCCGAGTTCCAAGCGCATATCGATGGCCGGATGAGATGAAGGCAGCCACCAGTCATCGTTGGGGATGAAGTAAATATAGGGGCTGGGGTGAATCACCCTTTCATGCTCGCCCCCGAACAGATACTTCAGAAGGCCAGGGGCAACCGGGCTCGGGTCGGGATCGGCATCGGTGAAGACTCACATAAAGTGCGGAACAGCGCGCGGTCGGCCGAAAGAAAGGGATACGCCGACGTGACGATATTCGAATCTCCAGAAGAGATGATCTCAGCTTTGGTCAATGGGGAGATCGAGGCCGTGGTGCGGGGCGACATGAGCGCGAACAAGACCATGGCCGAGGTCAAGCGTCAATTCTCCCTCGACCATCTGTTGCGAGCCGCCCTGATGCAGCCCAAAGGGGGACGCATGTTCTTCCTGGCCCCTGTGGGAGTGGACGAGGGGTGGAACATCGAGGAGCGGATGGAGTTCATCAGGCTGATGGCCAAGCTCTTCTCCTCTCTGGAACAGGATATGCAGGTCGGCGTGCTCTCCGGCGGTCGAGTGGGTGACATCGGCCGGAATCCGGAGGTGGACCGCACTATACGCGAGGGGATGGAGATCGAGCGCCAGGGTAGGGAGGAAGGCTATTCCGTTGAGCATTGTCAGATACTCATCGAGGATGCGGTGCGAAGCAAGGACCTCATAATCGCTCCGGACGGTATCACCGGAAACATAATCTTCCGCACCATGCATCTGGTCGACGGTTGCGTTTCCATGGGCGCACCCATATTGAACTTGAAGAAGGTGTTCGTTGATACCTCCCGGGCCAAGAAGTGCTATACCGATTCCATCGCCTTGGCCTCGGCCTTGGTCGTTAAGGGAAAATGATTATCCGGAAGGCGGTCAATTGTCAAAGGGGTTACGGAAATGAGATTGGAGATCGATGGAGAGTTCGCCGGTATCAGGTTTTCCGCCTGCCATTTCATAGCTGGTCATCAGAAATGCGGCCGACTGCATGGGCACACCTATGTGGTCAGCCTCAAGCTGCAGGGAGAGGTCGGCCATGATGGGATGATGATGGACTTCATCCCTCTGAAGAAGGAGCTCCGGTCCATAGCCGAGGACCTGGACCACCGGGTGCTTATCCCGGCCAATTCCAAGAAGATAACCATTTCCGTTGGGGAGGAGGTCTACATCAAGGCCGACGGCAAGAAGTACGCCCTTCCCAAGGAGGACGTGATCATGCTGCCGACCGAGGAAAGCAGCGCCGAGGCCTTGTGCCAGATAATACTCGATAGGTTGCTGGACGCCGTGGACTTTCCCCTGAACATAAAAGAGGTGGAGGTGGGGGTCCACGAAGAACTGGGCCAGAGCGCCTGGATAAGCAAGAGGCTGGGGGCCAAGAGATGAAGGCCATCTGCCTGCTCTCTGGAGGCATGGACTCGACAGTGTCCTTGGCCTTCGCCTTGCGGGAAGGGTACGAGGCCACGGCTCTGACCATCAACTACGGGCAAAGGCACATGCGGGAACTGGAGGCGGCCAAGGCGGTGGCGTCCCATTACGGCGTCAAGCACGTGATAATGAACTTCCCGCTCACCGGTTTTAAAAGCGCGCTGACCGACCCGTCCATCCCCATTTCTGATCATCGAGCTGAAGAAATAGGCTATGATATACCAGACACCTACGTTCCGGCGCGCAACATAATCTTCTTGAGCGTGGCCGCCGGCCTGGCAGAGAGCGTCGGGGCCAGCACGGTGTTCATCGGGGCCAACGCCATCGATTATAGCGGTTATCCCGACTGCCGGCCGGAGTTCTTCCAGGCCTTCGAGCAGATGCTCGAGGTCGGCACCAAGGCCGGAACCCTGGGCCACCCGGTGAGGGTGGAGCACCCCATACTGCGAAAGACCAAGGCCGAGATAGTGCTAATGGGTCAGAAGATGGACGTTCCGTTCCATCTGACCTGGAGCTGCTACCGCGGAGGGGAGATGGCTTGCGGTCGCTGCGATTCGTGCATCTTGAGGTTGAAAGGTTTCAAAGAGGCCGGGATAAAGGATCCCGTGCCCTACGAGGATTAGGATGCTGGTCAACGAGATATTCGTGTCCGTTCAAGGCGAGGGCGGGACCATGGGTCTGCCTACGGTCTTCGTGCGCCTCAGCGGATGCAACCTGGATTGCCGCTGGTGCGATACGCGCTACGCCAGCGAGGGCGGAGTTGAGCTCTCGGTCAAGGACATCGTCGAGAGCGTCAAAGGGTATCGGGTCCGGCACGTGTGCCTGACCGGTGGCGAACCTTTGTTGCAGAAAGAAAGTCATCAACTGATCGTCGAACTGCTCGAGGAAGGGAAGCACGTGGCCTTGGAAACCAACGGCTCGATATCCCTGGAGGGGCTGCCCGATCATCCCGACCTGCTCATCAGCATGGACTACAAGTGTCCGTCGTCCGGCGAGGAGCAGAAGATGTGCATAGAGAACCTGGACCTGCTAAAGGTCAAGGACCAGCTGAAGTTCGTGGTCTCCGACACCGACGATCTGGAACGGGCCGAGGATATCCTGCGAAAACATCACCTATCATGTTCGGTGATCTTCACCCCGGTGGGCGGACTAAGCCTGGAACCGGTGGTCAATTTCGTGCTCTCCAGGAAGTTAGAGGTGCGGGTGCTGCCGCAACTGCACAAGATGATATGGGGCGATAAGCGCGGGGTCTGAAGCGTGTCAATCCTTAGCAATGATTATATAATATGTTTCTAGTTCACATCCCGTACATACGGGGAATGACGATGAGCATAATTATCGTGGATAAACACGGTCTTTTGCGTGCGTAAAGTAGCTCATCGCTGCGACCCTGGATGTTAGAGGTGGTTATCGTGACCGAACTTCGAACGCCAAGTAGTCAGAACTATAAAGCCCGTGACGGGCCTGAGGCAAGCCAGATATTTACCAGTCATTTCAATCGCTATGCCTTAGACTTGGCCACGCCTTCGTCAGTGACGATACTTGACACCACCCTGCGTGACGGGGAACAGACCCCCGGCGTAGCCCTATCGGTCGAGGACAAGGTGCGCATAGCCCAGATGCTGGACGATCTGGGCGTGGACATAATCGAGGCTGGCTTCCCCCGGACATCCATAGGGGAGCAGGAGGCTATGCGCAAGATCGGCGCCCTCAAGCTGAACGCCAAGCTGTGCGGGCTGGCCAGATGCTCCAGGCAGGACGTCGACGCCGCCGTCGACAACGGCGTCAACTATGCGCACATCTTCATCGCCACTTCCGAAGGGCACATGAAGAACAAGCTTAAGATGACCCGGGAGGAGGTCAAGGCCAAGGCTGTGGACGCGGTGGAATATGCCAAGTCCCGAGGGGTCATGGTCGAGTTCTCCTGCGAGGACGGAACGCGCACGGAGCTGGACTTCCTCAAGGAGATGCACATCGCCGTCCAAGACGCCGGCGTGGACCGGATCAACCTTCCCGACACCGTCGGGACCATGTCCCCGGCGGCCATGGAATATCTGGTCTCCGAAGTGCTGAAGGTGACCAAGGTGCCTCTTTCCACCCACTGTCATGACGATTTCGGTCTGGCCGTGGCCAACTCCCTGGCTGCGGTGCGCAAGGGCGCCCGTCAGGTGCACGTCTGCGTCAACGGGCTGGGCGAGAGAGCTGGAAACGCGGCCCTGGAAGAGGTGGTCATGGGTCTGCTGGCGTTCATGAACGTGCGCACGAACATCGACACCAGGAAGCTCGGCATGACCTCCAAGGCCGTAGCCAGAATGACCGGGATGCCCATTCCGGACACCAAGGCCATAGTAGGCAACAACGCCTTCTCCCACGAATCGGGCATCCACGTCCATGGCGTGCTGAAGGACCCTTCCACCTACGAGGCAATGAGCCCCGAGCTGGTGGGCATGCAGCGCAACATAGTCATGGGCAAGCACACTGGCGCGCATTCGGTCAAGGAGAAGCTGAGCCAATACGGCATAGCCGTTTCAGAAGATGTACTGAACGACATCGTCAACAAGGTGAAGAGCCTGGCCGAGGGCGGCAAGGAGGTCGATGACGCCGAGCTGGTAGCCCTGGCCATGCACATAGGGCAGGGGGACAAGCAGCAACGCCGCGTGCAGCTGAAGGAGTTCACCGTGTTCACTGGAATGAACATCACGCCCACCTCAACGGTGGTGATTGACGTGAACGGCAAGGTAGTTCGTTCCTCGAACGTGGGCATAGGGCCGGTGGACGCGGCCCTCAACGCCATTCGTTCCGCGGTGAGCGAGAACATTTCCCTGGCGGAGTACCGCCTGAGCGCCATCACCGGGGGCAGCGACGCCCTATGCGAAGTGACCGTGAAGCTCAAGATGAACGGTGACCAGAAGGTCATGTCCGTGGGGAAGAGCATAGGATCGGACATCGTCCTGACTAGCGTGGACGCGGCCATGGAGGCTATTGACCGCCTGCTGGCCAGGCAAAATCCGTAGGAGTGTTCCCAATGAGATCTACCCATCCCAAGACCATTTCGGAGAAGATACTGTCTATGAAGTCCGGCCAGGACGCCGTGGCCGGGGACATAGTGGAAGCGGACGTCGACCACGTCATGGTGAACGACGTAACCGCCCCCCTGGCCTTCCAGGAGTTTGAGGCCATTGGCTGCGAGCCCTTCCGTGACAAGATCGTGCTGATCCCGGACCACTTCGTCCCCAACAAGGACGTGGCCTCGGCCAAGCAGGCCAAGGAGATGCGCGATTTCGCCAAACGCTGGAACATCGCCAACTATTTCGAGGTGGGCCGCGGAGGCGTATGCCACCAGGTCATGCTGGACCACGGCTTCGCCTATCCTGGTGCTCTCATCGTGGGAGCGGACTCCCATACCTGCACCTATGGCGGGGTGAACGCCTTCTCCACCGGCGTCGGAAGTTCCGAGGCGGCGGCGGTCTTCGCCACCGGCCGCCTTTGGTTCAAGGTCCCTGGCTCCATACACATCAAGCTTAAGGGCCGGCCCTCCAAGTACGTGGGCGGAAAGGACCTGGTGCTGAAGATCATCAGCGATATCGGCGTAGACGGTGCGACATACAAAACGCTGGAGTTCGGCGGGACTGGCGTGGCCGCTCTGACCGTCTCCGATCGCCTGTCCGTATCCAACATGGCCATCGAGGCCGGGGCTAAGGCGGGTATCTTCCCCTGCGACGCCGCCACCATCGCCTATATGAAGACGGTGTGCAAGACCGCGTTCCAGGCCACCAGTGCCGACCACGACGCCCAATACGAACGTACGCTGGAGTACGACCTGTCGGAGCTGGAGAGCATGGTGGCGTTACCGCACCTGCCTTCCAACGGCAGGAAGGCCAGCGAGGTGGACGTGGAGATAGACCAGGCCTACCTGGGCTCCTGCACCAATGGCCGTATCGAGGACCTGCGCATCGCTGCCGAGGTCATGCGCGGACGGAAGGTCCACCCGAACGTGCGCATGATCGTCGTTCCCGCCTCCGTCAAGGTGTTCGAGCAGGCCATGGCCGAGGGGTTGCTCGCGGAGCTCTCCCGCGCCGGAGCCTTCATATCCGGTCCGACCTGCGGTGCCTGCCTGGGCGGGCACATGGGCATACTGGCGCCCGGTGAGAGATGCGTCAGCAGCACCAACCGCAATTTCATCGGCCGCATGGGCCACCGGGACTCCGAGGTTTACCTGGCCGGACCGGCGGTGGTGGCCGCCTCAGCGGTCACCGGGCACATAACCGACCCGAGCGAGCTGGAGGGAAATCCATGAAGAACGTCAAAGGTCACGTCTGGAAGTTCGGGGACCACGTGGACACGGACCAGATAATTCCTGCGGAACGGCTCACCAGCGACAACAACGATAAGCTGGGGAGCTTCGCCTTCGAGAAGGTGCGGCCGGAGATGGCCAAGCAGGTGAGGAAGGGCGATGTCATCGTGGCTGGCCGCAACTTCGGTTGCGGTTCCAGCCGAGAGCACGCCCCCCGGGCGCTCCTGCAGATGGGGATATCCTGCGTCGTGGCGGAGAGCTACGCCAGGATATTCTATCGCAATTGCATTAACACTGGACTGCTTCCGGTGGAGTGTCAGGTGGAGGCCGGGGACGGGGACGTCCTCTCCGTGGACTTCGCCAAAGGCCTGATCATAAACGAGACCAAGGGCCAGGAGTGGAAGTTCGCTCCCTTCCCCCGGTTCGTGCAAGACCTGATAGACAAGGGCGGCCTCATGGCCAAGATCAAGGAGGAAAAGAGATGTTCAAGATAGCGGTACTGCCAGGGGACGGCATAGGCCCGGAGGTCGTGGCCGAGGGAATGAAGGTGCTGAACGCCCTGTCCGAGAACTACTCGGTCAAGTTCGATTTCCAAGAGTTCGATATCAATTCGGAGCGGTACCTGCGCACCGGGGAGCTGCTCACCGAGAACGACGTGGAGCAGTTGAGAAAGTTCGACACCATATTCCTGGGGGCGGTCGGCGACGATCGCGTCAAGCCCGGCGTACTGGAAAAGGGGATATTGCTGGCGCTGCGCTTCAGCTTCGACCAGTACATCAACCACCGCCCCGCGCCGTTATGGAAACCGTTCGGCCGCCTCAAGCGGGACGTGGACTTCAACATCGACGTGTTCCGGGAGAACACCGAGGATTACTACATCGGGGCCGGCGGGCGGATATCCAACGGCAAGGGCGTAATCGACATGCGCGTTAAGCGCGAGCTCTATGACATGAAGGTCCGCCTGGAGGCTAACGCCGACGCCGCGGACGACTTCGCTTTCGAGATAGGCATGATGTCCCGCAAGAACATCGAGCGCTTCGCCGACTTCGTCATCGACTACGCCAACGGCATCGGGGAGAGCTACATCACCGTGGTGGACAAGGCCAACGTATGCAGCAACATCTATTCCCTATGGCGCGAGGTATGGGCCGAGAAGTGCAAGCGAGCCAACAAGGAATTGGGGTTCATGTACGTGGACGCCATGACCATGGCCCTGGTCAAGAACCCGGACAAGTTCCGGGTCATCGGCGTTCCCAACATGTTTGGGGACATCATCACCGATCTGCTGGCCGAAGTGACCGGCGGACTGGGACTGGCACCAGGCGGCAACATCAACCCCCGCGGCATCTCCATGTTCGAGCCGGTGCACGGGTCCGCGCCGAAGTACAAGGGCCTGGACCGCATCAACCCCGTGGCCACCATCCTGGCGGCCAAGATGATGCTGGACAACCTGGGACGGCGCGATCTCGGCCAGGTGGTCTTCGACGGCGTGCGCGGGGCCTTCGACAAGGGCGTGTACACCCAGGACCTGGGCGGGAAAGCAAAAACGCACGAGATGGGCGACGCGGTCGTGGCGGCCATTCAGAAGATGAAGTGATGGTCCATCCAAACCCCTTCCATCCATTTTTCGAACTCCAGCGGTCCTAATTAAATAGAGAATCAGCGATTATTGACCCATGGGCGGGACCAGGAAGGCGTTCACGGTCATCGGTATTGCAATAATGGTCATGGCCAGCGGGCTGATCGGTTATTGGTCGGCGCCCGAGGGGAGCGACGGTGATCACGGCGTCTACTACCAGGTCTCCACCTACGCCCGGCTCAATGATGGATGCTACGGCGGCGGCATAACCATCGAGGAGCTGCTGGAGCACGGTGACTACGGCATCGGGACCGTCGAGGGCATCGACGGGGAGATGATGATAATCGACGGGACCGCCTACCGGGCGGGAACGGACCTGGTCCCGGTCGAGGTACCTTCGGGGACGATGATACCGTTCGCCATGATGAACGAGTTCAGCTTCGGTTTAAGCTATCACATTGACAGGATCGAAAACTATTCGGAGCTCAGGTGCTATCTGGACTTCCTGACCGATAGTGAGCATCATATCGCCTTTGGGATCGAGATCGAGGCCATGTTCGAATCTGTGACCATACGCAGTGTGCCTGGGCAGGATGAACCTTACCCTCCACTGTCCGAGGTCATAGCCGAACAGACCACCATGGTCCTGCAGAACGTGTCCGGCACCATGGTCGGATTCTGTTTGACGGACGAGCTCGAGGGAATAAACCTCTCTGGGCTGCATCTCCATTTCATCAGTGAAGACGTGTCCTATGCCGGTCACGTACTGGACATGACCTTTGAAGATGTGGACATCTGGGTAAGTCAACTGTCCAGCGTCACGGTCACTATCGTCGGTCCTTGACGACGCTGTCGTAGGTGTCGGCCGTCCGCTTGGCTATCTCGTCCCAGGTGAACGAGCCCATCCTCTGGCGGGCGGCCTCTCCCAGGGTCCGTCTTCTTACATCATCCTTGTTCAGGGCGTTCATGGCCGAGGCCAACGCGTTCTGGTCCTGAACCGGTACCAGGACGCCGGCGTCGCCTACGACCTCCGGCAGTCCGCCGGTGTTGGAAGCTATCACAGGCTTCCCGTAGGACATGGCCTCCGCCGCCACCATTCCGTAGGCCTCGTTGACCGAGGGGATGACGAACATGCGGCAGGTGGACAGCATCTTCACTTTCTCCTCCTCGGTCACTCGGCCCATGAAATCGATGCGGTCGGTGAGCTTCAGGCGGTGGGTAAGGCGTTCCAGGTTCTTGCGCTCCGGGCCTTCGCCGCATATCCTCAGTTGTCCGTCGACCTCGGCCATGGCCCGAATGAGGTGATCGATCCCCTTCAGGCTCACTAATCTTCCCAGGGAGAGGATGAAGTCCCCGTCGGTCGAGGGCTTCGTAGCCACGTCCACACCGTTGTAGATCGTCACCAGCTTGTCCTTGTCGAACCCGCGGGAGGCCAGGTCGTTCTTCATGAAATCGGATACGCAAACCACCCGGTCGAAACGGTCGAGCTTTCGCAAGAAGATGCGATCGTTCAGCTCGCTAGCGTAATGCACCAACCCCAATCCCTCGCCGATGGAGTTGTGGCAGGTGTACACCTTGGGAGCCGGGTATTCCAGCACTCCCTTGGTCAATGAGCCGGCCCAACGGTAATGCAGGTCGATGAGATCGGGCTTCAGGTCCCGCAAGGCCTCCCTGACGCCGGAGATGCGCACGAAGGGCGGGTTATAGATATCGATGAAGCGCGAGGGAAGGCGGACGACGGTGTACCCGTCCATCTCCTCCCGTTCTGAGGTGCCTGGGAATCGGCTGGTTAGCACGAAGACCTCATGCTCTTTGCCCAATCGGCTGCACACATGGTGAAGGCGGTTCTCGATCCCTCCCATGAAGGGGTAGTGGAAGGCGTTAACCTCGACTATGCGCACGTTACGACCTCAAAGGTCCACACGGTGGCTCAGCTCCATAGGCATGTACAAAGGCCTGAAGGGCATGTCGCCGATCTCGGACCTTACCTTGTCGATGAGCTGGGTCAAGGTCATGTCCACGTTCTTGTTCTGAGACCTGTCGAAGACAACTAGGTTCTCAGATTCCAGTTCCTTGTCACCTATCACTACGGCGTAACCGACCCAATCCTGCTTGGCCTCACGGACCTTCTTGCCCACGGTCTCGGAGCGGTCGTCGAGGCTGACACGAACGCCGGCCTTCTGAACCCGCATGGCCATCTCCTTGGCCTTCTGCAGATGGCCTTCGGAGACGTTCATGAAGCGCACCTGCTCCGGCTGGATCCAGGTGGGCAACGTTCCGACCTTGCCCTTGGTCTCCATCTGCACGGCCGTGTCCAATATCATGTAGAGATACCGTTCAATGGTGCCTATGACCGCCGTGTGCAGGATTATGGGAAACTTCTTCTTCCCTTCCTCGTCCGTGTACGTTATCCCGAAGCGCTGGGCGTTGCCGATGTCTATCTGCACCGTGCCGATCTCCCGGGCGCGTTTCATGTCGTCCAGTATATGATATTCGATGTTGACCGTCCAGTAATAGTTGATCCCCTCGGGATAGAAGTGCAGCAGGGCGGGCTTGTCGTGCTTGCGCACGATCTCCATCAGCATCTCCTTGTGCTGTTGGTAAGCGTTCCAAGAGGAGAAGTTGACCAGCATCTCGTAGTCCCGGTCCAGCTTCTCCGCCTCCTCGAATATTCTTTCATCCAGTCGGCTGAACCATTCCTCGGACTCAGGTATGTCCTTGCATACCACGTGCATGTCCGGCATGTTCATGCGCCTGGTGCGGAAGCACAGCATGGTCTCCCCGGACTGTTCCAATCGGTAGGAGTCGGCCACCTCGAAGGCTCCGAATGGCAACACCTTATAGCTGATGTTCCACAGGCGCATCATGGCGAACTGCTGATGGCAGGCGGCGTACCTCAGGACGAAGTCGCGCTTCTCTCCCTTGATGGTGTATAGCCTGTCGCCGAAAAGCTTGGCGTGCTCGGCCACCGGTCCCTCGTCCAAGGCGAACATGTTCGTTCCCTTGACGGTGTAAACTGGCAGGATGGAATTGACTATGCGGGCGGAGTAATCGGCGGCCAGGTCGAACATCAGGGCGCCCTTGGGCGAGAAGCACATGTGCCCGGCGTCGCTCATGCTCTCCCAGTTCATGCCGAACTTCTTGCACAGGCGGGTATACTTTACCTCTCCGGTGGCAGGCCAATCCTTCTTCAGGGCTTCCTTGCCCATCATGATCTGGAAGCATTCCGTCCCGTCCTTGAACTTTAACGGATCGACCTCGGTGCCGTCGGGGAGCAGGACGATGAACCTCTCCTCACCCTTGGGGGCTTCAGCCGTCTCATCGCCGACTATCTCCCGGGACAGTTCCGACAATGGATGCCCCTTGCAGCTGATCTTAAAGGACTTGTACCAGCCGAAAGGCGCGCGGTGCACCTGCCAACCAGATTCGGAGACCGATCTTTCCATCTCCCGCAGCATCTTCTTGCCGGTCTCGGCGTCCGAAAGCTCCGGGCTTAGGTGAGCGTAAGGATAGAGCATGATGCGCTCGGCCCCGACCTTCTTGGCCGTCTCGATTATGTCATTGGATGCCTGGGTGGCCACGGCCTGCAGCCGGTCCCGGTCGTCCTTCTCCACGGTGATGAAGGCCACCAACACCTCGTCCATCCTACCGGTCTTCTCCAGATCGGTTATGGGCTCGGCCATAGGGGTGGGCTTTTTTACCTCGAATTCCATGAAATCGGCGTGAATATAAAGAGTCCTCATCTTATCGCCTGAATGGGTGTTTTCAGTAATGGCCAACGCATATAAATAAGCGATTCCGGCCCAATATCGTCAGTTGTCACATCTGGACCACGTCATTGGGCTAAGCAATGTTTAAATTACAAGAATGGATTTGCCTGAACCGCATGGTTATGAGGTTCAAGAGATTGTCCAGGGACGCCAATGCGTTGAACGTCCTGCTCATAGTTCTGATCGTGGTCCTGATGGTCAGCGCCAGTACAGTGGTCATATTGTTCTATCAGGACGGTCAGGCCGAAGAGGATGAAAGCACCATCGTGGAGGCCGGCATGACCATCAATGTCGACTACACCGGCAAGCTGACCGACGGAAGGATATTCGACACATCCAACTACACCATCGCCAGCAATGACGCCCTCTACCCCAAGACCCTGTCATTCACCCTACAGGCTCAAAGCGCATATGATCCGCTGAACTTCGAGGTGGGCGGCGGGTCGCTCATCACAGGCTTCGACAATGCGGTCGTCGGTATGAGGGTGGGCCAGACCAAGACCGTGACCTTGACCCCCGACCAGGCCTACGGCGACATGGACGAGTCCAAATTGATAACCTTCTCTCTAACAGAGGACGTACCCTTGCTGGAGACATTCACCACCTCTAATTTCCAGGCGGAATATGGCGTAGCCCCGGTCCAGGGAATGACCGTGACCGACCCCTACTATGGCTGGGCGGCCACCGTGATCGAGGTCAACAGCGGCGCCGACAGGGTGACGGTCAATAACGTCCCCACGCTGAACGCCGAGTACCGCGTATACGGCGATGACCCATCCGGCTGGAGCGTTCTTGTCACCGGCATCGAAAGCTCCACCAACTCCATAACCATCGAGCACCAGCTGACCGACTCTGATAGCGACCTGGTCATGGGCACCGACGATGTGGGCGAATTCTTCGTCACCCAGATCGACACCGTTAACGGGACCGCGGTCAGGAACTATAACTCCGAGCTGCTGGGCAAGACCCTGGTGTTCATAATCACCATCGTCTCCATCGAAGAGTGAGCGCGAACGGCGGGCAACCTCCGCCCTTTCATCTTTTAATTCGATCCTTATTCGATCGCCATCTGGTCCTCGGTGCACGCCATCGTTTCAATAATCACAGGGCCGATCACTGTGAATCGACCACGTTCGAGCCACCATCTCCGGCCTTGCGCCTGCGGTAATAAGATACGACGAAGCTCAATGCCATTATGACCACCACCATTATGATGGTGAAATCTGCGGCCGCACCCCTCTCGAAATAGGCCAGGAAATAACTGCTCAGGGCCAGGATCAGACCGTATTTGAACGTCCCTCCCACGACCAAATAAAGGACAGATCTCCGGTAATCCCAATTGCAGATGGACGCGAAAGCACCCGTGAATGGCAGCAGAGGCGCCACCCGGTTCACCAATATCATGCGCTCATCGGGACAGATGAGAAAGCGACGATAGCGGTTGACGGCATCGGCGATCTTCGGCGGCACCCGCAGATGGCGCACGACCAGATAAAGGGCGGTGAAACCGGCCACTTCCGCGACGGCTATCACGATCACGAACAATGTCCAGAGGGTCTCATCTGCCAGAGAACCGTAACCGGCGATAAAGAAGAGCACCACGAAGAACTCAGGAAGGGTGGGGAAGATGATGGCATCGATGAAGAACAGGAGAAAGACGCAGAGCAACCAACCGAGCAAGCCTAGGGGCGAGAACATGTTGTAGAATATCTCGCCAACGGGGAGCATCCCATGTAGTAGGCCAATAGCTCTAAAAAGCTTTTCCTTTGACCCGGGCGTCCTTGCTCTCTATGGCGTAATGGTAGATGTCTATAAGTCGGGTCACCCATTGGCCGGCAGAGAACTCCCGGGCCTTGGCCAAAGCGCCTTCCCGATATCTATCCGGGTCATGCAGCAGTCGCATGGTGGCCTGGGACCAGCTTTCCGGGGTCTCCTCGAACAGAGAGCCGTTCTCACCCTCCCGGATCAGCTCGGCCACCGCGCGGTATCGTATCCCGGAGACCGGTTTCCCTATTGCCATGGCCTCCAAGATGACCAGCCCCTGGGTCTCGAACTTGCTGGCCAGGGTCAGGACGTCGCAGGCGGCATAATGCTGGGGCAGCTCATCGTCAGGTACGAAACCGGTGAAGACCACCCTGTCCGCCACTCCCAGTTCCTTGGCCAGCTTTTGCATGTGCTCCTTGGCCGGACCTTCGCCCACCAATACGAGCACAGCGTCCTTCTCCTGCTGGCTCAATCGGGCGAACCCTCTCAGCACTAGGTCGATGTTCTTCTCCCAAGCGATGCGGCCCAGATGCAAAATGACCTTCTTGCCTTCCAGGCCATAGCGCTTCCGGATGATGCTCCCGTCTATACCGGGATGGAAGCGGTCCAGGTCCACGCCGGTGGGTATGACCTCGAACCTTCGTATATGCGGCGCGTAGCGCTTGATCTCGTTCTTGATGGCCAAGGTGGGGGCCACTACCACCTCTGGCCTGGACAGGATGATGCGCAGGTAGCTCCACATCCCCAGCTGCACCACCCACTCCGGGAAGGGCGTGACGTTGTAGAACTTGGCCGCCTCGGTGACCATGGTGTGGAAGGTCAGGACCGCGGGTATCTCGAGCGCCCGTCCGCCCAAGAGCCCGCGGACGGCCTGGAACATCACCCCGTGGATATGGATCACGTCCACGTCTAAGTTATCCAGAAGCTCGCACTTGTTGGAAGGGAATATGGGTATCCGATACCCGGAATACTGCGAAAAACCGATGGATTTTAAATAAAGTACATCCGACTCCTCCTTCTCACCGGGGGCGGGCTGGGGGGCGAAGATATAGACCGTATGCCCCAGGCGCTCCAGCTCTCTCTTGGTGATGAGCAACGAGGTCACCACGCCGTCCCGGGTGGGAAGGTAGGAATCCGTGAACATGGCTATCTTCAGTTTACCAGCCTCACTTCATCAGATGGGCGATCTTGCGGAGAACTTCCTCCGGGTCCCGGCCCAAGACCCTGATCATCGGCTCCTTTCCTCTGCCTCCGCGGTCGAAGATCACGTCCGGGACATGACCAGACCCCTTTATGGCCTCTGCGGTGCCCCATTCCATGGAAGATACCATATCTGGCTCATGGGACCGATCGAAGGAACCCACGCTCAAGCCCATGGTGCGCAGTTCGACCACCCGTTCCTCACTGAACCTGACGTTCATGGCGCAACGCATCTCCGGGTCCGCGGTTAGAGCCGACATGACCACTCTGGCAATGTGCCGGCTGCCGCCGAAGCGGACCTCTCCCGCCCGGCGCACCCGTTCGCCCACTTTGACGATCCGTCCATCCACCCCGCACACTTCTTGATATCCCTGCGGGTAGGGAAGCGCGTAGGCCAGGTTCATCCCTACCTCCGGAACGAGCTCAGGTGGCAGCTCGTCCTCGATGGTCCGCACGGCCGTCCGTACCGACTCCAGCACCCTGACCTTCATGGCCTCCTTGTATAGGGTGGCCATAGGATTGATGCAGTCCAGCCCTTTTCCGACAGGCAAGGACATGGCGATGGCGTCGTAAATGCGACGCTTGGCCTCCCTGACAGCGTCGGTCGGGTCCATACCCAAGGCGAGACCGCAGGCGATGTAGGATGAGAGCGTGCAGCCTGCTCCGTGAACCTTGCGGTCCAGTCGGGGCGAGGCCATCTCTACTACCCCGTTCGCCGTGAACAAAGTGTCCACGGACAGTTCCCCTCCAAGATGCCCGCCTTTGATGAGCACGGCCTTCGGTCCAAGTTCCAGCAGGCGGCCCCCGGCGGCATCCAGCGAATCATCGTCTACTATGTTCATACCTGAAAGGACCTCGGCCTCTCCCTTGTTGGGGGTGATGACCGCGGCCAATGGAAAAAGGTATTTTACCAAGGCTTTCACGAGCCCCTCTCGGTGCAAGGTCGATCCCACACCAGCGAACAGCACGGGGTCGACCACGATGGGAACGCCCAACTCAGCGAGCAGCGGTGACACGGCTTTCACCGTAGGAGCCGAATGCAGCATGCCGGTCTTCACGGCCGCCGGTCTGGCATCCTCCACCACCGCCTTGATCTGAGCTATTATCTGCCCGGGTGTCAGGGGAAATATCTCCTCTACCCTGGATGTGTTCTGGGCAGTGACCGCGGTCAAGGCTACGGACCCGTGCCCGCCCATGGAGGCGATGGCCTTCAGGTCGGCCTCTATCCCCGCTCCACCCACCGAATCAGAACCGGCCACGGTCAGGACGACGACCATGAAGAGGACAAATGAATCCACACCTAATAAAGTTGGCAGAGGATATCGCGTCAGCCTCGGGAATGACGCGTGTGGACTGGTAAATTATAAATAACTCACGCCGCATCGAAAAAACCGATGAAAGCGAGCAGCGGGCATTTCGTGTTCAAAGACCGAACGGAATATCGTGACATGGCCGAGGTCTTTCCCAGCGTGCTCAAACTCTTCTTAGAAGAGACCGACCAGTTGCCTGAGGACCCCGAGATCATGCAGATGTTCATTCACCTGAACCAGGTGGAGCTGGAGAACAACCGCAAGCCCGAGGGGTACAATCGCAAGGGTCGCATGCGTCTCATCTTCCCCACCAACAAGATGGGGTTCTACATCAAGGGGTCGTCCAAGAGCGGCGAGGTGGTCCGGGTGACGGAGAAGATAAGCAAGCTCCTGACCAAGAACGGAGTGGACCACGACCTGGAATGGAACGCTCTGTCCTGCAGCGAAGCACTGAGCTGAGCCCCTACGGATCGGATCCATGCCGGAACGCTGTCCCGGTCAAACCCTTAACTTCTCCCAGACCTTCTCCAACCGGTCGATCTCCCCGTAGCATTCGGCCTTATGGCCTTCGACCTTCTCCCGAGCGGTATTTATCTGCACGTCCACCTGCTCGGAGGCCGTCCCTCCCAGGGAGTTTCGCCTTTTCAGGCAGGCCTCCATGGCGATATGCTCGATCGAGGCATCGTCCAACAGATCGGAGAACTTCCTCATCTCCTTGACGTTCAAAGATTCCAGCGTCTTGCCCTTGCCCGCGCAGTAGCGCACCGCCGCCCCCACGGTCTCATGGGCCTGGCGGAAGGGCATGCCCTTCTGCACCAGATGGTCGGCCAGATCGGTAGCGTTCAGGAATCCTTTGGCGCAGGCCTCGGCCATGCGCTCCTTGTTGAAGGTCAGGGAATGATACATGGGCCCGAGGACGAAGAGGCAGGACGTAAGCGTCTCGTAGCTGGAGAACACCGCCCCCTTGTCCTCCTGCATGTCGCGGTTGTAGCTGAGCGGGAGTCCTTTCATAAGGACCAGCAGCTGTGTCAGGTTGCCAACGGCGATGGAGCTCCGGCCCCTGATGAGCTCGGCCACGTCCGGGTTCTTCTTCTGCGGCATGATGGAACTGCCGGTGGCGAAGGCGTCGGACATCTCGGCGAAACCGAACTCCGGGGACGTCCACAGCGCCAGCTCCTCGCCCATGCTGCTCAGGTGCACCATGGTCTGAGCGCAGACATAGGCGAACTCCAGGGCGAAGTCGCGGTCGCTCACGGTGTCCATGGCGTTATCGGTAGGGCGGTCGAACCCCAGGGCTTCCGCGGTCATGTTCCTATCGATATCATGCCCAGTGCCCGCCAACGCTCCCGCCCCTAACGGGCACTGGTTCACCCTCTTGTAGGCGTCCAGGAACCTTTCGGCGTCACGCTGCAGGCGGAACACGTGGGCCAGGAGGTGGAACCCCAGGCTCACCGGCTGGGCGTGCTGCAGATGGGTGAATCCGGGCATCATGGTGCCCTTCTCCTCCTCGGCGCGGTCCACCAAAATTCCCTGGACATCCAGTAGCAAGGCCACGATCTCCATTATGGCGTCGCGCACGAACAGTCGCAGGTCCGTGGATACCTGATCGTTGCGGCTGCGGGCGGTGTGCACGCGCTTCCCCGCGTCGCCGACCAGTTCGGTCAGCAGTGCCTCGACGTTGGTATGCACATCCTCCAGCTCGTCGGATAGGTCCAGATCTCCAGATTCCAGGTCGTCCAACAGCTGTTTCAGTCCGTCAACGATCTTCTCGGATTCATTCATGGCGATGATCCCTTTGGCCCCGAGCATCCGGGCGTGGGCCATGGAACCGGCGATGTCGTACCAGGCCAGTTTCATGTCCACGGACAGGGACGAGGTGAAAGATAGGGTCATCTGGCTCGGGCCTTCGGTGAACCGACCGGACCACAGCTGTTTTTCGGCCATGCTTATCACTTTTTCTTGTTCTGGGCCTTGGCCACGCTGCGCAGGGGCAGACCCCACACGTAGATGAAACCCTCGGCCGAACGATGGTCGAACACGTCGCCCTCGGCGTAGGTCGCCAACCCCGTGTCGTACAGGGAATAGGGCGAGGAACGACCGACGATGGTGGCATTCCCCTTGTACAGCTTCACCCTTACGGTGCCGTCGATGAACTCCTGGGTCTTTTCAACAAAGGCGTCCAGGGCCTCCCTGAGCGGGGAGAACCACAGCCCGTCGTAGCACAGTTCGGAAAAGCGCTGCTCCACGGAGCGCTTGAAGTTGAACACGTCCTTGGTCAGGACCATCTTTTCCAGGTCCTTGTGCGCGGCGATGAGCATCATGGCCGCCGGGGACTCGTAGGTCTCGCGGGATTTGATGCCGACCAGGCGGTCCTCGATGTGGTCTATGCGGCCATAGCCGTGCTTCCCCCCGAGAACGTTCAGGCGCTTGATGATCTCGGTCATGGTCATCTTCTTGGACTTGTTCAGTCCGACCGGCAATCCTTTCTTGAAGTGGACCTCCACGTACTCGGGCTTGTCCGGGGCCTCCGAAGGGTCCACCGTCCACTCGAAGGAGTCCCGCGGCGGTTCGGTCATGGCGTTCTCCAGGACACCGCACTCGCAGCTCCGGCCCCAGATGTTCTCGTCGGTGCTATAGGGGCATTCCTTCTTGACCTTGATGGGCACGTCGTTCTGGCGGGCGTACTCGATCTCCTGCTCGCGGGTCATGACCCATTCCCTCATGGGGGCGATGATCTTGATCTCCGGAGCCAGGGCGGCGATGCTCACGTCGAAGCGCACCTGGTCGTTGCCCTTGGCGGTGCAGCCATGGGCGATGTACTTGGCTCCCTCCTTCTTGGCTATGTCCACCATTATCCGGGCGATGAGAGGCCGGGCGATGGAGGTGGCCAGAGGATATGTTCCCATGTAGAGTGCGTTGGCCTTCAGCGACGGCCCGATATAATCGTTGACGAACTCCTCGGTGGCGTCGATGGCGTAAGCCTGAACGGCCCCGATCTTCAAGGCCCGGTCCACCGCTTCCTGCAGGTCCCCGGGCTGTCCCACATTTATGCTGACCGCGATCACGTCCAGATCGTAATTCTGCTGCAGCCAACGAATGGCCACGGACGTATCCAGACCGCCGGAGTAAGCCAGCACTACCTTGTCACGAACCTTCTTCGCGCGAGCAACCATATGAATCTGCGGCGATGAAGCGGCCAAGTATATTAATCTGAATCGCCGAAGGCCGGACAATGTCGGAAACGAGTGTTCAGTATCGGACAGCTCGGGGCACGACTGAAACCAACAGGGCGCTGAACAGAAGCAGGGAAGCTGTCAGCACTATCGCCGCCTCCCACCCTCCCGTCACATCGCGCAAGTAGCCACATATGACCGGGGAAAGGAGCGCCCCCACCTCGGCCACCAAATTCCACATGCCGAACGACTGACCGAGGAGGTCCGGAGGGGAAAGGTCGGCGGTCAGGGTCATGTGGACGGTCTGCATGGAGGCAAAGGTCACGCCGATCAGGAAGAGCAGAAGACCAAGGGTGAACAGGTCAAGGCTCTGTATCGAGGGGATGAGCAGCAGTACCAACGCTGCGACCGCCAAGCAGGTCAGGGCGTAAAGGCGCTTGCGACTGACCACTCCCGGGAGGCGGTCGCAGATGATCCCCCCCAGAGGATACCCGATGGCACTGGCCAATCCGAAGAGGCCCGCGTACACCGCCGCCCCGCTCAGGCCCAGGTCCGAGCTCTCCGAGACCAGGAGCAAGGCCCAGAACCCGAAGAACCAGAGCGTGAAAAGGATGGGTATGGCGGATACGTACATCATTATAAGAGAACGGTCGCGCAGAACCAAGGCGCTGACCCGACCCAGACGAGCATATATCAAGAACACCAGTAACAAAGCGGCGATGAGCACGAAAAGGGTCTGCCACAACACCCCGAGCCGCATCGAGATCGATATCTGGTAAAAGGCTAAGATGACCGTCAGGAAGAGGGCCGAATAAGCCATCAGGCGGAGCAAGGCCCCTTTGTAAGACTCCACATTTCCAGATGGAAGCCACCGATGCATGAGATAACCGACCAATATCGTGGGTGGCCCGAATAGCAGGAAGGGAAAGGTCCAGGCCGCCGCGCCCATGAATCCGCTGGCCAGGTCCATCAGCCAGGGGGCGGACACCGTGGCCACGGTCATTCCCACGGCCAAACCCACGAACACCACCCCCATGCCGGTGCCCACCCTCTGCGGGGGAGTGACCCTGACCACCAACGCCCGGTCGTTCGAATAGTACGCGCCTTCCCCCAATCCTGTGAGCACGCGGGCGGCCACGAAGGCGGTGACCCCGCGGGTCAGGCCGCTAAGCACCGTGCTCACCCCGGCCCACACGGTGCTGATAACCAGCATGGTCCGTCGGCCGTAACGGTCGCCAAGGTAACCAGCCGGGAACTGCGTGAGCATGTAACCGGCGAAGAACATGGAACCGATCAGCCCTCCCATGGCGTGCGGCTCCTCCATCCCGGCCATCATCGCCACATCATTGGCGATCATCCACGAGATGATCGGTCCGGTGATGGTCCGGTCCAGATAACAGAAAGACCAGGCCGCGAAGAGGAGCAGCCAGACCGAATGGTATGCTTTCCAACCCTTCCAGAAGAACCCGTGGTGAACCATGGAACACCTCGCTTTCCTGGTTCGGTGGGCTGGAAAGTATAACAATGCCCATCCCATAAATCGAGTGACGGACTATAACCTTTTCCTCCCCCATCCCCCCATCCTAATGATGTGCAGGTTCCATTTCTCCTAATAAAAAGAAAATATGTCCCATTTGGGGCATAATGCTTAATAAACAAACTCTTAATTCGGCAAATTCTCATATCGGTGACGCAGGGCATGAAAAAAGCAGCGGTGGTCGGAGGGTCCGGTTACATCGGCGGGGAACTAGCCCGCTTGCTGAGCCGCCATCCCCAAATCTCATTGGAGGCGATCACGTCCAGGCAGCTGGCCGGACAGAAGGTCTCGGACACTCATCCGTTCCTGCGTGGCTACGTGGACCTTAATTTCTCAGAATCCATCACCGGGGAAGGTCTGGACATAGTGTTCCTGGCCACCCCTCACGGCGCCTCCATGAAGTTGGCGCCGGAAATCGCCCGCAGCGGGGCCAAGGTCATCGACCTCAGCGGCGATTACCGTCTGAAGGACCCCCAAACCTATCTGGAATGGTACGGTCACGAGCACACCGACCTGGAGAACCTGAACCGGGCGGTGTACGGGCTCAGCGAACTATACTGGGACGAGATATCCAAGGCCGATTTCGTGGCCAATCCCGGTTGCTACCCCACCTGCTCGGCATTGGGGTTGGCGCCTCTGTTCGCCAACGGCCTGGTCGACGGGCAGGTCATAATCGACGCCAAGAGCGGCACTTCCGGCGCGGGCATCGAGCTCACGAAGGCCACTCACCATCCGAACTGTGGCGCCAGCGTCAACCCTTATAAGATAGGGAGGCACCGGCACACCCCGGAGATCGCCCAAACGCTGACCCGCCTCCAAGGACATCTGGCGGAAGTGGTCTTCACTCCTCACCTCATACCAGTGGTGCGCGGCATGCTGTGCACCATGTACCTCAAGCTTAACGACGACCTAACCAAACAGGAGTTGCTGGGAATGTACACGGAGTTCTTCCGTAGGAAGCGTTTCGTACGCATGACTGACGTTCCCTGGATGCAGGCCGTGATCGGCTCCAACCATTGCGAGGTGGGCTTGGAGGTTGTAGGCGGTAGGAACGTGGTGGTCATGAGCGCGATCGACAATCTGGTGAAAGGTGGGGCCGGGCAGGCTGTACAGAACTGCAATGCCATGTTCGGTTGGCCTGAGGAAACGGGACTGGATTTCCCGGGGTTGGGGGTTTGAATATGGAGGTTTTTGAAGGGGGTATCACCTCGCCGAAGGGTTACAAGGCGGCCGGGGTTCACTGCGGGATAAAGAAGGAGAAACTGGACCTGGCCGTGCTATACTCGGAGGTCCCGGCCCGCTGTGCCATGGCCTATACCCAGAACAGGGTCAGGGCCGCGCCCATCGAGGTCATGATGAAGAAGGACCCCAAGACGCTGCAGGCCCTCATCATCAACAGCGGCAACGCCAACGCCATCACCGGTGTGCAGGGGGTCTACGATGCCAAACAGATGGTCTTCCTGACCGCCCAGACCCTGGGTATAAAGGACAATCTGGTGGGGGTCGCTTCCACCGGGGTCATATCCCGTTTCCTGCCCATGGAGAAGATCTCCGCCGGCATTCCCAAGGCCATATCTGCTCTCAGCAAGGGACCGGAGGCCGACGACATGGCCGCCCGGGCCATACTCACCACCGACACGGTCAAGAAGGAGGCCGCCTGCAAGGTGACGCTGAAGGACGGCACCACGGTGACCATTGCTGGTATCACCAAAGGCAGCGGCATGATCTCCCCGGCCATGAAGGTGCTGCACGCCACCACCCTGACGTTCATGGTGACCGACGCCCAGCTCACCAAGAACTTCAACCGCCGCTGGCAGGACATGATGGACGTCAGCTTCAACGTGATCAGCGTGGACGGTGACCAGAGCACCAACGACATCTCGGTGTTCATGGCCAACGGGGCCGCCGGAGGCAAGCCGGCCGACGACGACCCGGCCTTCTGGGAAGGCGTGAAGTATATCGCCCAACAGCTGGCCAAGAAGATCGTCATCGATGGCGAAGGCGCTACGAAGCTCATCGAGGTCCTGGTGCACGGGGCCAAGAACCCGGTGCAGGCCCGTTCGGCCGCCCGGGCCATAATCGCCTCGTCCCTGGTAAAGACCGCGATATTCGGTGCCGACCCCAACTTCGGCCGCATACTGGCCGCTCTGGGCAATTCCGAGGCCGAGTTCAACCTGGACAAGGTTAAGCTGGTGCTTCGCAGCAACGGCGATTCCGTCACCCTATTCGAGGATGGAACCCCCACGCTCGTGGCCGGCAGCGAGGTGGAGACGGCGGCGAAGCAGGTGCTATCCCACAGGACCATAATCGTGGACCTGGACCTGAACGCCGGGTATTCCTCCGGCGAGGCTTGGGGCTGCGACCTGAGCTACGAGTATGTCAAGATCAATGCCATGTACACCACGTGATGAGATGTCCCTTACCAGCGCATCGGTCCCCGCCTCGCCGAGGAAGGTGGTGGTGAAGTTCGGCGGCTCATCCATTGGTGGTATGGAGCAGATTGACGTCTTCGCCGGGGAGATCGCCGAGCTGATGAAGCGTGGACTCACACCGGTCATCCTTCACGGCGGCGGTCCGGAGATAACCGAGGAGATGAAGCGTTGCGGCCTTCCTGTGAAGAAGGTGGCCGGGTTGCGCATAACGGACGACGCCACTCTGCAGATAGCCAAGTCCATCCTCTCCCGCATCAACGACCGCGTGGTCGTTTCTCTGCGCAAGGCGGGGCTAAAAAGCATCGGAATGGCCGGTAGCGAGGTGAACACCCTCCTGGCTAGGAAGATGGACAAGGTCACCATCGAAGGGCTTGACGGGCCGGAGGAGGTGGACCTCGGTTACGTGGGCGAGGTTATCAAGGTCGATCCCAAGGCGGTCGATCTCATGTGCCGGAACGGCTACGTCCCGGTGATCTATTCCATCTGCGCCGACGAGAAGGGCCAACTGATGAACGTGAACGCCGACACCGCCGCTGCCGCACTGGCCGCGGGCATCGGAGCTACGGACATGGTGCTGGTCACGGAGGTGCCTGGTGTGCTCCGGGTGTTCGAGGACATGTCGTCCACCATAGCGGAGATACGCGAGAAGGACCTGGCGCCGCTGACAGCATCTGGCATATTGAAGGACGGCATGATCCCCAAGGTGGACGCCTGCTTCATGGCGCTGCGCGGGGGAGTGGCCGCGGCCCACATAATATGCGGAACCACGCCGAACGCCATCGTGGACCAGTTATTCAGCGGCATGAATCTGGGCACCAAGTTGACCTTGTGAGGGTTTTTCATGGACAGCAAACAAGTGGCAGAATTGAATGGTTACTACCTATTCCAGAACTACGGGCGCGAGACGATATGCTTCTCCCATGGCGAGAAGGAGTTCCTGTGGGACCTGGAAGGCAACCGGTACATAGATTTCGTGGCGGGGATAGCCGTCAACTGCCTGGGTCACGCCCATCCCGAACTGGTCAAGGCCATATCGGAGCAGGCCGCCCGGCTCATCCACGTCTCCAATCTCTACCAGATCAAGGAGCAGGCCGAACTGGGCGAGGCCATCGCCTCCATCGTGCCCTCCCCGCTCGGTCGTTCTCTGTTCTGCAACAGCGGCGCCGAGGCCAACGAGGCCGCCCTCAAGCTGGCCGTGAAGCATACTGGCCGGGAAAAGATCGTGGCTTGCCGCAACTCCTTCCACGGCCGCACGGCCGCCTCGCTGTCGGTCACCGGCCAAGAGAAGTACCAGAAGGGTTTCGAGGTCCTGCTGGCCCGCAATGTGGACTTCATTGATTTCAACTCGGTCGAAGAGATCAAGACCAAAGTGGGGAAGAGCACAGCGGCCGTGATCGTAGAGCCGATCCAGGGCGAGGGGGGCGTGCTTCCCGCCACCCAGGAATACTTCCGCACCGTGCGCGATCTATGCACGGACCGCGGGGCGCTCATGATCGTGGACGAGGTCCAGACGGGCATGGGGCGCACCGGAAAGTGGTTCGGGTTCCAGCATTTCGGCGTGGTCCCAGACATAATCTCACTGGCCAAGGCCTTGGGCGGGGGTGTGCCCATCGGGGCCATCGTTTCCACGCCCGAGATAGCCAAGACCTTCACCCCCGGTTCGCATGGGACCACCTTCGGTGGTAATCCATTGGCCTGCGCCGCGGCCAACGCCGTGATCCGCACCATGAAGAAGGAGGGATTGGTGGAGCGCGCCGCCACCATGGGGGACAAATGGCGGTCAGAACTGAGGTCCATGGCCACCGCTCACCAGGAGATCGCTGGCGTCAGGGGGATGGGTCTCATGACCGGCGTGGAGATGGGCGATTTGGCCAAGGAGTTCCAAAAGTACGCCTTCCAGAAGGGACTGCTGGTCAACGTCTGTGCCGGAAAGGTTGTTCGTCTCGTCCCTCCCTTGATAATATCCCAAAGCTCCGTGGACGAGCTGAACCGGACCCTCAAAGGTTTCCTGGCCTGAAAAGTGTCTGAAATAAAACAATTCAAATATTCCTGCGGAGCTTAGGGAATCGATGAAACAAGCGCCTCAAAAGGAGAGCGTGGCCGAGAAGACTCGGGGCTACATAGACGCCCACCCCTCGGTCAAGGACTGCATGGCCAAGGACCTGATCAACTATTCTTCTCTAGCCAGGCTTATCATGAAAGACCTGGAGATCAAGAACGAGGAGGCGGTCATGATCGCCTGCCGTCGTTACGCCCAGAAACTTTCTAAGAAGGACCACGAAGGTGACATCCTGGCCATCCTGGCCGATAGCCGTCTGGAGGTCAAGACGAAGATATGTATCGTCACCGCCAGCAACGATTGGACCGTCATGCAGCGTTTGGAACGGACATTCGCCAAGCTCATCAACCAGAAGGCCCTGATGCAGGTCATACAGGGGGCTCAGGCCATAACCATCATCGCTGACGAGAAGTTGCGCAGCGAGGTGGTCAACGAAGTTGGAGAGACCAACGTCCTGAAGGTGAGGGAGGACCTGGTGGAGATCACGGTCAAGAGCCCGCAGAAGATCGGCGAGACCAGCGGTGTGTTCTCCTATCTGGCCTCGAACCTCTCCGAGCAGGGCGTGAACATGGTGGAGACGGTATCCTGCTACACCGACACCATCTTCATTGTGCACGAGAACGACATGATACAGGCCTACTCGCTGCTGTCCAATCTTCTGGAGAGCGCGGAAAAGGTCATCGAAGGCCGGCACTGACCCTCCAAATCCATTTATGCCGCCATACCATACCTGCGCTCGATGAAGGCTTTCCCGAGGTCAGGCTACAAGGAGGTGTCTGGTGACGGATACCTGAAGCGCATCGTGCTGGACGGCGCAGACATCGGTGTCAAGGCGACGCTGTTGCAAGAGGTGCAGTTCAACTCCGGGGACAAGGTGGCCTTCCACTTTCACAAGGCCACTCGAGAGATTTTCTATTGCCTAAAAGGCCCAGCGCCCTTCATGATTAATGGTAAGGCCGTGGTCATGGAGGAGGGCGACTGTCTGGTATGCGAGCCCGGAGACGTGCACGGCAACCCGGTCATCGAACGCGACTTCCGCATCCTCGTTCTCAAGGTAGGCTATAAAGAGGACGACACGGTCTGGCTGGAATGAGGGCGGATGGAGCCACCAGGGAGATTTGAACTCCCGGCCTGCTGATTACAAGTCAGCCGCTCTACCAGCTGAGCTATGGTGGCCTCACATCTGGAACGGCGTTCTGGATTTAATCGTTTTTACAGGGTCGGGTCGCATAACCATGGAGCGAGATGCTCGTTCGGTAAAGCCATCAAAACAATGGCCACCCCCTCTTTATATCACATGTTGCCATATTCGATCATCATTTAAAATTCGCTTTTCAGGTGAGATCCATGGACAAGGAATCTTTGAAGTTCTTGCAGGAACTGTGCGACATCGCCGGACCTCCAGGTTTCGAGGCCGAAGCCTCGAAGCTGGTAAAGAGATATGTCGAAGGGTATTGCGACAAGGTCTACAACGACAACATGGGCAATATGATGTTCGAGAAGGTGGGTCGGAAGGACGGCCCCACCGTGCTCATCGCCGGCCACATAGACGAATGCGGTTTCATAATCACCGGGATCAATCCTCAGGGATACCTTTCCTTCAGCCAACTGGGCGGATGGTTCAACCAGGTGCTGTTGGGCCATAGGGTGCTGGTGCACACCAACAAGGGCGTTCTCAACGGCGTCATCGCCTGCAAGCCCCCGCACCTGATGGACGCGGAGGAGATCAAGAAGGTGGTGACCAAGGACAAGATGTTCATCGATGTCGGCGCAGCCAACAAGGAAGAGGCGCAAGCCTTGGGCGTAAGACTAGGCGACGCCGTGACCCCAGAATCACTGTTCCGCACCATGGTGAAGGAATCCTACAAGGACGGCAAGCCCGCGGGAAAGAGGAAGTTAGCCTTCGGCAAGGCCTTCGACGACCGCCTGGGCGTGTTCACTGCCGTAGAACTGATCAAGGAGATAAAAAAGGGGAAGGTAGATCATCCCAACCGATTGGTGTCCGCCGCCACCGTCCAGGAGGAGGTCGGGGCCAGAGGGGCCAAGACCGTCTCCGCCACCGTGAGACCGGACGTGGCCATCATCCTGGATGTGGACATTGCCGGCGACGTCCCGGGGATCGATCCCCTGCAAGCCCCGGCCAAGATGGGCGAGGGCGTGGCCATCACCGTCTTCGACGGCATGATGATCCCCAACCTGCCCCTCAAGGAACTGGTCATATCCATATGCGAGAAGAAGAAGATCCCCTATCAGCTGGCCTATGTGGTCGGCGGGGGGACGGACGGGGCGTTCATACATACCTCCCTCTCAGGGATCCCCACCGTGGCCATCGGGGTCCCTACCCGGCATATACACTCTCATGTGGGGATATTCGACATGAAGGACCTGGAGGACTGCCAGAGGCTGGCCCTGGAACTGGTCAAGGCGCTGGACCGCAAGACCGTGGATTCGCTCACAAAGATGTGATGGCCATATCGCATCATTGATGAAGCGACCTCTACCACGGTCGCTCTATGTTCGCTTCACCATACGGCGATTTCTGGCATTCTCTTCCAGCAATTCGTTGGTATATTTTCGATGGCACTTCGAACAGAGCGTCCGCAGATTTGCTGGGTGCTCAGTACCGCCGCGCGATCTGGGAATGATGTGGTGGATCTCGTAACTGACGCCCCGTCTTTTGACCTCGATGCCGCAATCGGTGCAGCGCCCACCATCGCGACGCCTGATGTACCGCTTGATCCGGTTCCATAACCAATCGCGGATCGGTCCATAAAGGTCCGATGTCGTCTCCAGGGTCAGATACGCCTCGGTAGTGCCTTCTAACCTCCATGTGCGGGCCTCGTTCGATCTGTACAACGCCAAGAACCTATGCCAGGATAAGCAGGTCTGATGCGCCCGTTCTTCGCGGTGCATCCCCCCGCAAGCTTCGCAGGGGATCCACCACTTCTTTGCCGGTTCGCACTTCAATCGAGGTTCCCATTGCCGGAACGGGCATACCTCGGCCACAGCCTCATCACAGAACAGGTGGATGTGAAAAGGCAGGTCCATGGTATGGTCTGCCACGAAGATCGTTCCCTGGCCGTTGTAATTTGCCCAGGACTCTCTATGCAGATGCTGAAGGTAGCAGGATGAAGGGCGGTTCCTGTTCAAACGGTGATCGCATCGCTTCATAGACACTCATTCGTAGGTATTGGCGATACTGATGACCATGAATTTTATTTCTCCTTTCCCTCGGCGAAACACCAACTCGCGCGGGTCGGCACGCATCTCGCGAATCTCCTGCACATGGTCATGTGGACCTCATCAAAGGATGCGTTCGATAGATATTCGCCCCACATCCCGTCGGGAAGCCGGTTTCCTTGCGACGGACAGGATGCATTTAGTTCCCTCAGAACGCCTGCGCCCCGATGGGTCTGGCAGGTCATGTCCCCTGATGCTTAGCCAGTTCCTTCACGGCCGAAAGATATAAAAAGAGGCAATCAATCAACCAGTTCGCCTTAATTAGTATCACTGGTGAATTTCATGACCACTAAATCTACGACCGCCAAGGTCTCCAAGGGTGACATTGTCCACATTGATTACGACGCCTGCCTCGCTGAGAGCGGCATCCTTTTCGACACCACCAACGTGGACAAGGCCAAGGAGGCCGGAATCTTCAACGAGAATCTCACCTACAAGCCGCTGCCACTGCTGGTCGGCGGTGGAAGGATATTCCCCGGCCTGGACGAAGCCTTGGTCGGCGCCGAGGTCGGCGTCAAGACCACCGTGGAGATACCCCCGGAGAAGGCCGCTGGAGCTAGGGATGCCAAGCTGGTGGAGAACATCGCCCTGCGCGAGTTCTTCAGACAGGAGATACGCCCCGAGCCGGGAATGGAGGTCAACATCCACAACCGCGTCGGAACGATCATGACCGTCACCAACAGGATGGTCCGCGTGGACTTCAACCGCCGCTTCGCCGGAGCATCCCTGAAGTACGAGTTCACCGTCCTGGACATGGTCGAGGGCGATGAGAACAAGGTCCTGGCCATCTGCGAGATGGACTACGGTACCAACGAGGGATTCCGCGCTACCATCACCGCCGACAAGGTGGTCCTGTACCTGCCCGACGTATGCAAGTACGATCAGAAGTGGCTGCTGACCAAGTACAAGGTCGTGGCCGATCTGCGCGAGGCCTTCGAGGGCGTAACCGTGGAGCTGGTGGAGGAGTACCTCAAGAAGGAGGACAAGCCCGCCGCCGAGGGCGCCAAGGAAGAGAAGGCTCCAGAAGAGCTCTGAAGCCTTCCTCGAAACAATTTAAATAATCATCTTATAATCAACCGAACGCAGGGGCGGGTGGCCTAGTTTGGATATGGCGGCAGCCTCCTAAGCTGCAGGCCGGGGGTTCGAATCCCCCCCCGCCCGCTTTTTTTAATCGTTGCGAACGTCCGAGATGGACGATCAAGGGAGTGGGAAGCTCATTCCTTTCTGAACCACACTGTCCGTCTGGGCAGGGCGAACTCCACCTTGTTCTCGTTGAACAGGCGGTAAAGATTTGATCCATAATCCGTGCGGGCCTGGTGGCGGTTCTGGACCTTGTCCACCCACAGGAACACGGTGAAGAGGACCCGTCCCTCCTTAAGGTCCGAGACCCGGACCACCGGGGCGCATTTACCTTCCTGCAATATTTGCGTCGTCGCTCTTGCGGCCTCCATCATCAGCGCCTCGACGCGTTTCGGGTCCTCATCTACAGGTACCTTCACTTTGACGTTAACGATGTACCGCGCATCTGGAGCGGACATGTTGACGATGACCTGGTTCCTAACCAGCGAGTTGGGCATCACCACCTCTTCATTGGTGTCCAAATTCACGAACCGGCAGGTCTGCAACCCGATGTACATGACCTGGGCGGTATGCCCGTTCCCCAAAGGCACCCAGTCCCCGATCTTGAATGGCCGGTCCAACAGAAGCTGTATCCCGGCGAACACGTTGCTGAGCCAGGCCTGCGTGGCGTAACCGACGATCAATCCCAGGAACCCCAGTCCGATGATGGCGCCACCGAGGTTCATTCCGAAGGTGGCGGCGATGGTGAAGATGACTATTACCGGGATCAGGACCTTTCCCAGCATCTCCACCGCTCCAACCAAGATGTCGTCTTTCTCCGTATCTGTGGTCTTGCTCCGCTCGCGAACGTAGCGGACCACGACTTTAACCAGCAAGCGATAAGCGAGAAGGGCTCCCACCAGCACCAGGACGACATGGTAGAGGATCTCCAGGTCCGTCATGAACTCCGGGTTCAGAGCAAGTATCTCCAACGAGGAAATGGCACCGTATGCCAGAATCAGCAGGATCATGGGGTGTTTGAGCACATCGATGAGGATATCGTCCCATTCCGAAGCGGTCTTCTTGGTCAGGGCGTGCAGTGCCGGTTCGAAGACCTCCATGATCACGAAGGCGATGGACAGCCAGATCAGTAGGCTGACCAGGAATGCGCCCCAGCTTCCTTCGAAGGGAGCGGGAAGGGAATTGTCCCATATGCCCATTATCTTGTTATAACGGTCCAGGTGCCCGTATACGGAGTTTACTTCCAGCGCCACCGAGAAGACGCTCTCCTCAGAGACCTCCGTCACCATGTCGGTCACGTTAAAAAGGACCTGCAGGTCCAGATCATCGCTGTACATGTCCACGTCCGCGGTCACGTTCAGGAACACGTCCTGCCCTTGTCCCGGTTCGAGTACCAGGAATGCCGGTTCCAGCTCAAAGGACATTCGCGACGGAAGCCCACTCACCAGCTCCGCAGTGAGCAGGAGGGGGTCGGTGCCATTGTTGTACACCACCCATTGGAACGAGCCGGTGGAGCCGGTGTCCATCTCCATTTGCTCGTCCATCTGATAGATAGTGGCATCTTCGGAGGAGGCTAGAAGTCCAGGACTGATGCTGACCAGCAAGATCGCTATCGCCAGCAAAGGCCAGAAGAACCTCCATCTCCGCAGCATCGCAGTCCTCCCTCATGTCCCCGCTACATAAATCTTTTTACTTCAGGGGACGGTCAACCGCTGACCCGGGCGAAGGATGGCCAGCTGGAAGGACGAATTCGCGCAGCATTGGTTCATCCGATCTTCAGAGACGAAAATGCCTTCAAAGGTCCCGTAATGCATGGGCACCATCACCTTAGCCCTTAGGAAGCTCATCGCCCGGACGGCGTCCTTCAGGCCCATGGTGAAAACCCCGCCCACCGGAAGCATGGCCACATCGATCGGGATCTCCTCCCCTATCAATCTCATGTCCCCGAACAGCGCGGTATCACCAGCATGATAGACCACCTTCCCCCCGATCTCGATGAGGAAGGAGCAGGGAACGCCCACGCTGTTGATGTCGTCGAAGGAGGAGGAATGCACGGCCTGGAACAGCTTCACCCTTCCAAATGGAAATTCGAACTCGCCGCCTATGTGGGCGGAAATCACCGAGGCGCCCATCTCGGCCATCCTGTTGCCGACCTCGAAGGTGGTCAGGACCGGGCATCCGCAGCGCTTCGAGATCTCCACCGCGTCACCGGAATGATCGCTGTGGGCATGACTGACCAGGATGAGGGTCGGCTTGATGCCGATAGCTGAACTCGGTGCCTGGGGATTGCCGTTTATGAACGGATCGATGAGGACGATGTCCTTCCCGTGACGCAAGGCGAACGCCGAATGCCCCAGATATTCGATCTCCACCATCATCGCCTCATTTCTTTTCACGGTTCTTCAACCTTTGCTGAACGACCTCGCTGTTCAACTCCTTCAGGGCGTCAGCGGCCACCCATTTCGAGGTCTTATCACCTTTGGCCATGATCCTCTCCGCCGTTTCCACCGACAGACGGTTCAGATGGAGATTCCGTTTTCCCACCTGCCTCAAGGCCCAGTTCACAGCCTTCCTGACATAGTTACGTCCGTCCGCGCTCTCCCGCTCCACGGCCTTCAAGAAAGGTAAGAACTCCTGGTCCTTCGCCTTCTTGTCATGGACGGCCAGGGCGGCCATCAGAGCGAAACCGGCCCTCTTCTGGAACTCCTCATCCCTCTCGCTCCAATCCAAGGCCTTGGTCCAGGCCATCGAGGTGTAGCTGAAAAGGTTCGAACAGCATTGGTCGCACAGGTCCCAGGAGGAGAACTCCTGGACCATCTTCTCCATCTGGGCCTCCGTCACTCTATCCGTTTCGTCCACCAGGCTGGCCATTATCATAGCTTCGTGCACCCCGGAATCCCATAGGGACAGGGCCAGCTGATGATCCCTGCCGGCCAATTTCGCCAAGGCCCTGATCTGGGGCAAGCTTACGCCCAGCGCCCCATCGGTGGAGATCCCGTAACGAGCCATTCCCTCAAGGCGCGAGGGATCGGACATGTCCTTCAATCGTAGCAGAACGGTATCAGCTTTCATCCGATAAAGTAAGGGATAAAAAGGATAAAAAGGGGGAAGGTGGAGACCGCTCAGGCCTTCCCGTTGCTGCTCTCACCGGTCCTTATTCTGATTACCTCCTCAACTGGGATGATGAAGATCTTGCCGTCCCCGATCTCCCCGGTCCTGGAGTGTTCGATGATAGCTTCGATGACCTTCTTGGCATCCTCGTCCCGCACTACGACCTCGATCTTGATCTTGGGTAACAGGTCGATGCGATATTTGCCCGTCCGGTGAGTGAATTCCAGACCTTTCTGCTCGCCACGGCCCAGCACGTCCGTGATGGTCATGCCGTTCATACCGATCTTCTCCAGCCCGCACTTCACCGCATCCAACTTCTCAACGCGTATTAGCGCTTCGATCTTCTTCATTCTCATCACCTCAGGTAGTACGCGCTCTCTCCATGCTGTATGATGTCCGCGCCGATCCTTTCCTCTTCCTTGGTCATGCGCAGCGGCATCACCTTGGACACGGCCTTCAATATCACGTAAGTGACGCTAAAGGCGAAGACCCACACTACTACCACCGATATGGTCTGCGCGATCAGCAGGTCCGCTCCCCCACCGTACAGGAGGCCGTCCTTACCGGCGGAGTTGACCGCAGTTGTGGCGAACAGACCAGTGGCCAAGGCACCGAAAGTACCCCCAAGCCCGTGCACGCCCCAAACGTCCAGGGCGTCGTCGAATCCGGCCTTCTTGCGTAACAGTATACCACCGTAGCATACCGCGCCCGCGCCAAGTCCGATGAACAGTGCACCAGTGACGTTCACGAACCCGGCCGCCGGGGTGATGGCCACCAACCCAGCCACGCCTCCGGAGATCAGGCCAAGCACGCTGACCCTACCAGTGTGCAACCAGCTGATCAAGCCCCAGACCACTACGGCCATGGCCGCGGATACGTGGGTGACGACCAAAGCGTTGGCCGCCAGTCCGGTGGATGCCAAGGCGCTGCCACCGTTGAAACCGAACCATCCGATCCAAAGCAACGCGCCACCAAGTACCACCATGGGAATGTTGTGAGGAACCTCCGGGTTGCCCTTGCCGTGGTTCAATCTTTTTCCCAATACCAAAGTAGCGGCTAGCACGGAGACACCGGCGGTGATGTGCACCACTGTTCCTCCGGCAAAGTCCAAGGCTCCGAGGTCGTATATCCATCCCCCTCCCCATACCCAGTGGGCCACTGGAATATACACCGCAACGGTCCATATGGATAGGAAGATGATGAGCGATTTGAGCTTCATGCGTTCGGCCACACCGCCGATGATCAAAGCGACCGTTATTATGGCGAACATTCCTTGATACATCATGAACAGTATGTGCGGTACGGTGGGGGCGATGCCATTGGGCACTAGGTCCACGCCGTTCAGCATGATGTATTGGGCGTCGCCGATTATTCCCCAGTTGTCCGAGCCGAACGTAAGGGAATAACCGAATATCACCCAGATCAAGGTCACAACGCCAATTATTATTATGCTCTGTCCCAGCATGGACAGGAAATTGTTCTTTCGCAGCATGCCGCCGTAGAAGAAGGCCACTGCGGGGGTCATGATGAAAACCAGCCCGGTACAGATCATCAGCCAGGCGGTATCCCCGCTGTCATTGACGCCGTCCGCCGCGGCCACCGGGGAGGCGGCCAAGGGCAACAGCATTATAGCGAACGCAAATAACAACGCGATCTTCGTTCCTATTCCTTGTTTCATTAATGTTCAACCTCGCAGCTCGATAAACCGTTCATATTGCGGTCTATTGTCGAGAGTCATAGACAAATAGCTAATAAATCTTATGATAAGCTACATATGATTACATTTCAAAGTCAATGATGCATATCTGTATAAAATGGAAAGGCAGGATAAAGGTCAACACATTATTTTTTTACCGATCTTATAGGGACCAGGCATTTGAAAAAGGTCACAGGGCTTGCAGGTTCTTATTGTGACGCAGCTGTCCATTCACCTCACGAAATCGATTCGTTGGGTACTATAATGGCGATGATCAACGATCGAATTGCCTTAAAACAGGAATTTTTTTCAATTTTCTATAGGGCAGAGCCCTGCCTTATCATCTCTAATTATTCGTTTTGGAATACTAAAATTCCGATTGTACAAATGTATAGTAATTTCGTCAACAATGTACATATGTTTGTTACAATAACTATTTATTATACAAATATCTACACTTTTTCCAATGCGCTCGATAAACATCTATTGGGACATTAGGAAGAGGAACTCTTCCGGAGGCTTGCTCAACCCCCTGCGAAAAAGGCGAGTTAATAACCGTTTCACCGCAGTGGAATGCGCAGCGACCGTAGCATCCCTCATCGTGCTCGAAAGGGCAACAGGCGGTGCCTATCCGTTCCTACCGGATGCCTTCAGGCGCATGAACTCAGGCGAGTTGAAGCTGAAAATGAACATGAACAACATTGAACCAAAATTCGGAGGGAAGTGAGGTGCGTAGGTACATAGCGTTCCTGTCGATCCTGCTTGGACTCCTGATCATCTTGCCGGCGTCGACGTTAGCCGCTGATCCGAGCGGTGCTGATAACCCGGTGAGCCTTGATGGGGCGATGAACTCGATCAACTTCGTATGGGTGCTGATATGCGCCTTCCTAGTGTTCTTCATGCAGGCCGGTTTCGCCATGGTCGAAACGGGCATGGTGCGGGTGAAGAACGTGGCGAACGTCCTGATGAAGAATTTCATGGACTTCGTCATAGGGACCATTGCCTTTTTGGTCATTGGGTACTCCCTACTGCTAGGAAACGACATTGGCGGCATCATCGGCGATCCGACCTCGGCGTTCATGCTGACCGGGGACTCGTTCGATGTGAACACCATGCTGCTGTGGTTCTTCATGCTGGTCTTCGCGGCCACCTCGGTGACCATAGTGTCCGGGGCAATTGCTGAGAGGCCCAAGTTCAAGACCTATCTGATCTACAGCGCGGTGGTCACGGCCTTCATCTACCCCGTCTACGCCCACTGGGTATGGGGCGGAGGGTGGTTGGCAACCTCGAACTTCATGACCGACCTTGGCGGCGGCTACGGCGCCCTTGATTTCGCCGGTTCCGGTGTAGTGCATGCCTTAGGCGGTCTGCTCTCTCTAACAGCATGCATCGTCATTGGACCGCGCATCGGAAAGTACAGCAAGGAGGGTAAGCCATTGCCCATCCCCGGCCACAACATGACCATCGTCATCCTTGGCGGGTTCATCCTATGGTTCGGATGGTTCGGCTTTAACGCTGGGAGCACGCTCAACGGTAACCAGCTCATCATCGCCAAGATATGTGTAACGACCGTTATAGCCGGCGCTGCTGGGGCTTTGACCGCTCTGGCCATTAGCTGGAGGAAAACCGGTGCCGCCGATCTAGGCTTGACAATCAACGGCACATTGGGCGGTCTTGTCGGCGTTACCGCTGGTTGCGCCTGGGTGGAGCCCTGGGCTGCATTAGTGATAGGTGTAATCTCCGGTTTCATCGTCTGCTATGGGGTTTGGTTTTTAGAGAAGAAGGGAGTGGACGACGTGGTCGGTGCTGTAAGCGTCCATGGTTTCAATGGCTTGTGGGGCCTTATCGCTCTAGGGCTGTTCGCTGATGGGACATTCGGCGTCTACACCACAGATGGGCCTTTGGTAACTGGCCTGCTGTATGGGAACGCCGGATTCTTCGCCGCCCAGTTGATCAATGCCGCCACGGTTGCGGTATGGGCCCTCGGAACTGGCTTCGCCCTGTTCTATGGCCTCAAGAAGACAGTGGGCCTAAGGGTATCACCCGAGGAAGAAATGCAAGGTCTGGACATCAGTGAGCACAACATCTCTGCCTACCCGGAGATGGTGACCAAGGAACTGACGATGAATGGAGGGATGCACAAATGAAGATGATTCAGGCGATAATCAGGCATGAGAAGCTGGGAGATGTCAAGTCCGCCCTATCTGACATAGGCGTGATAGGATTGAACGTCACCGAGATCCAAGGCCGCGGCGTCCAGAAGGGACAGACCAGGCAATGGAGGGGGGCGGTCTATGATGTGGACCTTCTTCCCAAGATCAAGCTGGAGATCGTCGTGGACGATGCGCTAATGGAGAAAACCGTTGACACCATCCAGAAGACCGCTTGCACCGGTAACATCGGAGACGGCAAGATATTCGTCTGGAACGTGGAACAGGTCGTACGCGTCCGCACCAACGAAAGGGGCCCAGGTGCCATCTAAGCTTACGATGATAATCGATCCCCGATCCGGAGGGAGGGTAACGCCCTCCTTCCCAAACCTTTTACCCGTTTTCATCGTTTTTTATATAGGCTCTCTGCATCAGTTCTTTTTATTTTAAAGGGTGCATGTCGATCCACGTTGTGCTCTTCTATAATGAGAAATGCGCCAAACCATCATCATTTTTTTGATAAAACTTCCATACACAATCTGACGGCGCGATCGACGTCATTAGGTTCGTGACTCAGGTCGTCAACCTTCTTCAAACCAAGGTCGGTGATAAGCACGTGATGCGTCACCTTGATCCCGGTCTTCTCCAGGGTCTTGCGCGCGCATTTGACGGGGCAACCATCGACGGCCAGAACATACTTGGCCTGATTAGCACCAGTGATCGGTCCAGGCATGCCCGCGGCCACTGCGGCCAGGCAGGCCATCTTACCTGTGCCGCCCATGGCCAGGCGCTCCACGGCGTCGTTGGCTATCTGCCCCACGTTGCATCCTCCAGAGCAGGAGAATATCATAAGGTCCTGGCCGCTGCATTGGCATTCTTCGGTGCTGGTCACATCTATCGCAAAGGGATGGTACCGGCCATCACATAATCCTTGCGCCAGGAAACATTAATAAAAGAGGGGGATGCCTTAGAAGGGAAGGGGTAGCGCATGAAGCAGTACGATCTGATCGTCGTCGGTTCCGGGGCAGGGCTGAACGTGGTCTCAAAGGCCAGGCAGCGGGGCATGAAGGTGGCCCTGGTGGAGAACGGACCCATGGGAGGGACCTGCCTCAACCGCGGCTGCATTCCCAGCAAGGTCCTGGTCACCCCGGCCGAGCTGGTCCGGGTCATCGCCGACGCCAAGCGGATAGGCATCTACGCTACGGTAGAAAGGACCGACTACCAGCTGGTTCGCAAGCGCATGCGGGACCTGGTACATCCTGACCGCGATGGTATACTGGAGAGCGTGAAGGCGGACGACGGGATCGACCTCTACTCTACCACCGCTCATTTCGTAGGAAAGAACACCTTGCAAGTGGGAGATGAACAGATAACCTCTCCACGGATCATAATCGCCGTTGGTACCCGCACCAAGGTGCCGAGCGTCTCCGGCCTGATCGAGGCCGGTTTTTTAACCACGGAGGATTTCTTCGAAGTCCCCGAACTTCCGGAAAGCATGATCATCCTGGGCGGGGGATACAAAGCTTGCGAGCTCGGCCTCTTCCTCTCTTCCTTCGGCTGCACTACCACCATAATCGGGCATAACGCACGCCTGCTCAAGAACGAGGAGCCGGAGATAAGCGACATCGTCCTCAGGAAGTCCAGGGAATACCAGGACGTGCGGGTGAACCAGGATGTCATATCGGTCCGAACGGAAGGCGACAAGAAAGTGGTGGTCCACAAGGACCGGACCACCGGCGAGGTCCAGGAGGTCAAGGCCTCTCAGATACTGGTCACCACCGGGGTCCAGAGCAACGCTGATTGGCTGCGTCCAGCGGTCGGAGGGATCAATGTCGACAAGGACAACTACATCGTGGTGGACAAGTTCCTGGAGACCAATGTGCCCGGTGTCTTCGCCATCGGGGATATCATCGGCCGTACCATGTTCCGCCACACCGCCAATTACCATTCAGAGCTGGTCTGGTACAATATGTTCGGAGGGAAGAAGGTGGAGCTGGATGAGCACGCCGTTCCTCACGCCGTCTTCGGTTACCCGGAGGTAGGCAGCGTCGGTATCACCCAGGAGCAGTGCAAGAAGTTGGGTTACAAGATATTGGTGGGCACCAGCGATTACATGGACTGCGCCAAAGGGTACGCCATGGGCGAGGAGGATGGCTTCGTCAAGGTCATAGTCGACCAAGCCAGCCGTCGCATACTCGGGGCGCATATCGTCGGTTCGCACGCTGCCATTCTGGTGCAGCAGATAGTGTACCTGATGAACGCCGGGGACCAAACATACATGCCCTTAGCTCGTAGCCAGTGCATCCATCCCGCCCTGAGCGAGGTGGTGGCCAGAGCTTTCGGCGCCCTACAAGACCCGGAGCACGAGCACCATCATCACTGATGCCCGTCGACGGTGCTGTAGACCGCATCCCGCTTGGGGTTGTTCATGAACTTCATGACCTTGACCCCGGTGACGCTGGTCAGGAAGGGCACCGGCGGTGTAAGGAAGAACAAGGACGATAACAAGGCTCCCAGCTTCCATTCGCCACTCATGGAATTGATCTTCTTGGTCAGCGGATCGTCCGGATCCTCGCTCTTTAGAATTCCGAAGAAGGACCTGATCAGGAGCTTATCCGCCTGAAGTACCATTTGAACGCTCCACTTGACCCCCATCTCAATGGTGGAGATCATTCCCTGGGCGGTCGTTGTTCTGTCCAAGATCGCCCTTCTGAAGTCCTCGGCCGTTTGACCGGGAAAAGTGGTATGCGAACATCCCAATTGGCCGATGGAGTGGGCGTCGCTTCCGCCCACCTCGGCCCACCTGCCGCACTTGGCATGCTCCTTGGCCATGGCATTAGCGTACCCGTCCAAATGCCCACCGTTAAGGGTCTCCAAGGCGTCAATGTCCAGCTCGTCCACCAGAGGGCCTAAGGCCGGCACATGCCTTGAAAATGGATGAGGTGCCACCACCAGTCCGCCCTGCCGGTGTATGTTCTCGATGGCCTCTACCGCCGGAAGGTTCATGGGCACGTCCTCCTCGATGAACAGCCCTATGACCTCGCCCTCGATGGTCTTGATCTCGGAACCAACGACCACCTCTATGTCATCGTATCTTTTAACGTACTCCCGAGCCCGGAGCCCGCCCTTGACAGAGTTGTGGTCGGTTATGCACAGCACCCTCAGCCCGATCTTGCGGGCGATGTCCACCACGTCTTCTGGACGACTTATGGACTCCGGGAACTTCAGGGCCTTGTATTGGCCAAAGCCAGAGTACTTCGTGTGCACGTGAACGTCGGCCTTGCTCAGCACGAATGGTTAACTGATTTTCACTTATTTAATATGCTTAGCGTCTGGACGACCAAAATCAGGCTGAAAAAGGTTTTTTTTGCGGGGATCATCCGCTGACCTTGGTCATGTCCTGGCCGCAGCACACCAACGTACCGTCGCCCGATTCCACGACCTTGACCTTGTTCCCGCATATCTCGCACTCGTAGACCTCTCCTACTTTGGTCATATCAAAGCACCTGCTGCATAAACGTCACCTTCACGACTTTATGCTTTTCGCTATCTCCGCGCCGAGGGCGAGGCACTTATCCACACCTTCCTTCATGGGGGCGAACTTGATGTCCAAATCCTTATAAGGAAGTTCGAACCCCCCCGCCTCCAGGTTCTCCCTGATGGCCTTGGTGGACCCTCCGCCCCAGCCATAGGAGCCGAACACGGCCGCCTTGCGCCCTTTGGACCTCAGTCCCCTCATATAAGTGGTGATGTCCGCCACGGTGGGGAACATGCCGTTGTTCAAAGTGCAGGAGCCGACCACGACCGCACGGGACCGCAGCACCTCCCTCATGACCGCCGAGCGGTCCGTGCCGGTCAGGCGCATCATGGTGACCGGGACACCCTGCCGGCGCACGCCCTCAGTGATGGCCTCGGCCATGATCTCGGTCGATCCCCACATGGTGTCGTAGATGACCAGCACCCGCTCCTCGGTGCGCCCCTCGGCCCAGGTCAGGTAGGCGCCCACGATGTCCTTGATGTGCGAGCGCCACATCAGACCGTGGGAGGTGGCGATGATCTTGATAGGAAGGTCCTTCACCTTCTCATAGGCTTTTTTGACCTGGCTGCCAAAAGGAAGGACGATGTTGGCGTAATAGGTGGCCGCCTCCTCCATCAAAGTCCCCTGCTCCACCTGGTCGTCGAAACGATCCGAGCAACAGTAGTGCTGGCCAAAGGCGTCCATGGAGAAGAGGACCTCATCTTGCACGGCGTAGGTGAACATGGACTCTGGCCAATGCAGCATGGGCGTTTCCAGGAAGCGCAGGGTGCGCTTGCCGATGGAAAGCTCCTCCCCGTCCTTGACCTCCCTCATCCTCATATCCCCATAGTTCAGACGCAGAGCTTCCACACCCTTTTTTGTGGTGAGGATGTCCGCTCCGGTGAGGTGTTGGGTCATGGACAGCCCGCTGGCGTGGTCCCCTTCGGCGTGATTGGAGACGATCAGGTCGATCTCCTTGAGGTCGATGACCGACTTTATGCGAGATATCATCTCCCCCAGGAACGGGGCCTTCACGCAATCGATGAGCACGTTCATCTCGTCCAGAATGAGATAGGCGTTATAGGACGTTCCCCGCGGCGTGCTGAACCCGTGAAAGTTACGCGCGTTCCAGTCCAATGCTCCGACCCAATAGATGCCTTCCGCGATCTCCACAGCTTCCATGGTATCGAGCCATCTATGGAGCATCGAACTTATACATTATTGGCAGGAAGGTTTTTTGAGACACCCTGCCATCACCCGTCGATGAACGAGGCCTTGCAGTTGTTGGTGGAGAACATGCGCGGCGTCATGGGCGACGGGCGGTACACCACCAGGGATATGGAGGACCTGCTCTTCTCCTTCTTCGGCTACCGTTGCCCCGACGACCTGTCGCGCTCGCTGAACAAGCTGCGCCTCATGGGGCTTATTTACGGCGAGGTGGACCGCGAGAAGGCCAGCTGGGTCTGGTGGATGGGACCGGAAAGCCGGTCTCATTCCGAGTAATAGTACTCGCCCTTCTCCTTCTGTTCCCGGTCCAGACGGGACCCGGCCTTGTTTATGCGGGGGCGATTGGTGTCGTTATCCCTGCGGAACGTCACGTCCACGTCCTTGAGGAACAGGTTCATGCCCTTGCGCATATCCAACGGCCCCCTGCCTATCCCTTCCTTCCCAGTCTCCCCACTGAAGACCATTATGGAGTCGGAGACCATGTCCAGGAAATATATGTCGTGGTCCACGACCAGGGCGCTGCGTCCCCGTTTCTCCATCACCCGGCGGACGGTCTTGGCCGCCTCCATCCTCTGGTTGGAATCCAGGTATGCCGATGGTTCGTCCAGCAGGTAGATGTCCGCCTCGCGCGACAGGCAGGAGGCAATGGAGACCCGTTGCAGCTCTCCCCCGGACAGGGTCATGACGTTCTTGTCCAGCAAGTTCTTGAGCGACAGGGGCTTGGCGATCTCGCTCTGGAAGAAGCCGGACTCGAAGAAGTCCTTCACCATGATCGTGAACATCTCCCGTACCGTCCCATCGAAGTCCGGACTGATGTACTGCGGCTTGTAGCTGACCTTGAACTTGCTATCTATCTTGCCCACCGTAGGCTGCTGCACTCCGGCCAGGACCTTCACGAAGGTGGTCTTCCCGATGGCGTTGGGACCGACCACGCCCACGGTCTCCCCGATCTTGATGGACCCCGGTTCGACCCTCAGATGGAAGGAAGGGTACTGGCATTCGATGGCCCCATACTCCAGCAGGTCGAACTGTTCCCAGTTGGAGCGCGGCGGACGGGACTCGAACACGATCTGGGTGTCCCGGAAGCGCATGTTCTCCTCCTTGGCGTACCCATCCAGATAGATGTTGATGGCCGAACGAACCGGCCGGGGGAGGGAGAATATGCCGAAGGCGCCCTCGGAACCGAACACCAGGTAGACGTTCTCGGCCAGGAAGTCCAGGATGGCCAGGTCGTGCTCGATGACGATGACCTGCTTCTCCTTGGCCAGCTTCTCGATGATCCGGGCCACCCGCATCCTCTGGTAGATGTCCAGGTAGGAGGAGGGTTCATCGAAGAAGTAGATCTCGGCGTCCTTCATGATGGAGGCGGCGATGGCCACTCTCTGCAGCTCACCACCGGACAGCTCGGTCATGTTGCGATTGATGGCCTCATGCAGGTCCAGCAGGGGCACGACCTCGTCCAGGGTCATGCGCCCCTCCACCTTCTTCAGCAGTTCCCGCACGCTGCCCTTGAAGACCGACGGCAGCTTGTCCACATACTGCGGTTTGATGGAGGTGCGGGCTTTCTTTTCGAACACCGTCTTCAGGTGGTCGTGCAGCTCGGTGCCGGCGAAATGGTCCAGCACATCGTCCTTGCTGGGAGGGTTTTCAAAACGCCCCAGGTTAGGGATCTCCTCTCCAGAGAGCAGGCGGAACGACGTGCTCTTGCCAATGCCGTTTGGGCCTAGTATGCCGGTGACCAGGCCATGTTTCGGAACGGGAAGGCGATACAGACGGAATCCGTTCTCGCCGTACTGATGGACGATGTCCTGGTTCAGCTCGTCCGGGAGACCGATGATCTTGATGGCCTCAAAGGGGCACTTGTGAACGCAGATGCCGCAGCCGACGCATAGCTCCTCGGATATGATGGGGCGGTGGTCCTCACCGATGACGATCGCCTCCACTCCCGTGCGGACCTTGGGACAGTACTTCAGGCACTCCTGGTTGCACTTCTTGTACTGACACCGGTCCCTCAGCAGCACCGCTACGCGCATGCCCCCACCTAATGAGAGGGGGCATAAAAAATTAATGGACGGATCTCGGCCCACGCATGAGATCTCGTCTCAATCGTTCAGCGACTCCATCAAACTCCGTACGGCTTCGATGTAAGGCCCACCCTCGGTCAGAAGCGGGGAGACGTCCGGCTCGTGCTCGCGCACCGCAGGGTCCAGGGGGATCGGGTGCAGGTGATCGAACTTCATGCCGGGAAGCAGTCTTTCTACCTTCATCACGTCGGAAGGTCCCTGGCATTTGTTCAATACCAGGTCGACCCGCTTCACCCCGATCTCCCTGGACAGCTGAGCGACCCGCCCGGCCACCTGCAGCGAGTTGAAAGTCGGCTCGGAGACCACCAGGGCGGTGTGGAATCCCTCGGCGACCGTGCGCCCGAACGGTTCCAGCCCGGCCTGGGCGTCCATAACGATGAGGTCGTCATCCTTGGAGTTGAGGTAACGGACCAGTGCGCCGAGCAGCGAGTTCTCCGGGCATAGGCAGCCGGTGGATGCCTGCACCACCCCGCCCATGACCAGCAGGTGCAAGTTCGGCGAGATGCGCACCCCGAAGCGTTCGGTCACGTCGGAGACGTCTGGATTGAGGTTGATGAGCCCTCCCCAACCTTGGCCAGGGCGGGCGCCCACCCTCTGCTCCACATAGTCCAGCTCTTGGGTTATGGGACGAAGGGCGGCGGCCTGGGCCGGCGGATACCCCAATGAATAGGCCAGGTTCTGCTGGGCGTCCTGGTCCACGGCCAACACCCGTCGTCCATCGGCTACGGCCAGCAGGCAGAGCGCGGCCGATAGGGTGGTCTTGCCCACCCCGCCCTTTCCGGCCACCAATATCCGCTGTCCGCCCTGGTTCCCCGGTCTCCGGCGCAGCTCCTTGACCAGCTCCGATGTGCCCTTGCGGCTCATAGGCCCAGGTCCGCCCTCTTGCCCTCGATGTGGTCGAACAGTATGGCCGCGGTCTTCTTAGGATCGGGCTCGACCCAGAACTTGGCCTTGACCGCCCCGTTGAGGTCCTCCGTCAGCAGCTTGACGACATTGGGGCTGCCGCTGATCTTAGGCATGACTCCCAGGGCAACGCTGATGCCCGAACCGACGAAGTAGCAGCCGATGGCCACCGCCTTTGGCGAATACCATTCAGGCGCCGCGCCGGCTACCGGCAACTGGTCCATGCGCACACCGGCCAGGTTGGCCAGTTCCGCAGCCAGGTTGAGTATGCGGGTGTTGTCCACGCAGGACCCCATGTGCAGCACCGGTGGGATGCCCAAAGAACGGCAGACGGTGCCCAGGGACTTACCGGCCAGATCGGCCGCCTCCGGCTTCATCAGGCCCGCTTCGGCGCAGGCGATGGACGCACAGCCCGTCTCCACGACGATGATGTTGCGGCGGATCAGCTCCTTGGCCAGGGTGATGTGCCCGTAGTCGTGCTTGATCTTCGGGTTGTTGCACCCAACGATCCCCACACAGCCTCTAATCTTACCTTCCAGGATCAGGTCCAGCAATGGTTTCAGCGTCCCGCCCAGGGCAGCCCGAAGCGATTCGACCGAGAACCCGACCACGGCATCCATGGGCTTGTTCGGGATAAGCACCCGGGTATCATCGCGGTTCTTGAAGTTGTCCACGGCTATCTCCACCATGCGCTTGGCCTGCTCGAAGGCGTTCTCCGGGGTGACCTCGAGATACATCCCTCCCGGTATCTTGGCCTTGGGCGAGGTGGTCACGACCTTGGTATGATAGCAGGCGGCCGTGTGCGGCAACGATGGGAATATGCACTGGTAGTCCACTATCATCATCTCCAAAGCCCCGGTGGTTATCACCAGCTCCTGGCTGAGATGATTGCCGGCCTGCGGCACTCCCTTGCGCATGAGCAGTTCGTTGCCCGTGCAGCACAGCCCCACCAGGTTGATGCCCATGGCCCCGGCCTCCTCCGCCCTCTTCTTCATCTCCGGCAAAGTCGCGGCCTTGACCACCATCTCTGAGAGGACCGGATTATGGCCGTGCAAAGAGATGTTCACATGGTCCTTTTTCAGAACGCCCAGGTTCACCTTGGTCTTCTTGATGCCTGGCGTGCCGAACATGACATCGCTGATCTCGGTACCGATCATGGAGCCGCCCCAACCGTCCCCCAGCGAGGCCCTTACCCCATGTGACAGAATGCTACGGTAATCTGCACCCACGCCCATGTGCACCCGGTGCATGGCCTCCACTATCTCCCGGTCAATGGAGCGGGGCAGCAGCCCGGCTTTCTTCAGCATCTCATAGGTCCCAGGGGGCAGGCGCTTGGCCATCGTTAGCTCTCCTTTCAAAGTGCCAAATTCCTCCAGCATGGCCAATGCCAGAAGCTCGGCCACCTTGTTCACCGGGCCAGTGGTGTCCAGGCCGTACTCCTTGGCCAGGATCATCAGTTTGCCCTGGTCCTCGATGCCATACTTCGGGGCCTCGCCCCTGGCGGCCTTGAGCAAGGTCTCGGCCACCTCCCGTCCATGATCGGAGTGCGAGGCCGCTCCGGTAGCGATCTGGTCCAAAAGATTCCTGGAGACGATGAGGTCCGCGTTGGCGCCGCACACTCCACGCAACTTTCCCTCACCCATGATACGGCAGGGACCCATGGCGCATCGTTGGCACGACACCCCGCTATCGCAGAACTTGCAGGGAGGTTGCTGCTTCTCGAACCGGTCCCAGACGGTCTCCACACCCTCCAACATGGTCTTGGCCAGGACCTCCTTCACCGAAGGGTCCATGGCCCTCTCCTCCACCTTTTCGGGTACCCGCTCAGGGGCTACATGTCCAGGAGGCGTTCTTATGCATTCCACGGTAATTATTTCGATCTCCTGATCGTCCGACATATGAACACCTGCCACCATCGCTATAAATAGTGACGATTATCAGTTTGGTCTCAGGGTATATGTATCTGCGTAATTTTCCTTAGACATCAAGGTTAAATGTCGAAATACTATTCCTCCGACGATGGAGCGACCCAAGGTATTCATCGGCGTGGCCTGGCCTTACGCCAACAGCGCTATTCACATGGGACACCTGGCTGGATCGCTGCTGCCCCCTGACATCTTCTCCCGTTATCACCGCCTGAAAGGGCATGAGGTCCTCATGGTATCTGGCTCCGACCAGCATGGCACGCCGGTCACGGTCCGCGCCGATAAAGAGGGGTTGACCCCGGAGCAGGTGGCCGAGCGTTACCACCAGATCAACAAGAAAGCGATAGAGGACCTGGGCATCGAGTTCTCCCTCTTCACCAAGACGCACACTCAGAACCACATAGCCGTGGTGCACGACATATTCCTCACGTTGCTGAACAAGGGGCACCTGGAGCTGCGCCAGACCCTGCAATACTATTGTCCCAAATGCGCCAAGTTCCTGCCGGACAGATACGTGGAAGGGAAATGTGCTAAATGCGGAAACGAGAACAGCCGCAGCGACCAGTGCGACAAGTGCGGTACCACCTTCGAGGTAGGGGAGATCGCCGACCCTTTGTGCATCACCTGCAGGTCGCGTCCGGAGATGCGTGAGACCAAGCATTACTTTTTCAAGCTGACCGATTTCGAGCAGCCGCTGCTCTCCTATGTTCAAGAGAGCCATCATTGGCGGTCCAACGTTCAGCTCTTCACAGAGAACTGGCTGGAATCCGGCCTCATCGATCGGCCCATAACCAGGGACATGTCCTGGGGCGTGCCTGTGCCTCTTCCGGGAACGGAAGGCAAGGTCATCTACGTCTGGTTCGAGGCGGTCATTGGATATCTGTCCGCCAGCAAGGAATGGGCCCAGAGCATCGGCCGTCCGGAGGCCTGGAAGGACTACTGGATGGACCCAGAGGTCAAGAGCTATTATTTCCTGGGCAAGGACAACATTCCATTCCATACCATCATCTGGCCTTCCATACTTTTAGGGTACGGGGGGCTGAACCTCCCCTACGACGTGCCGGCCAACGAGTTCCTGACCTTCAAGGGGGAGAAGCTCTCCAAGAGCAAGGGGCCGAGCATCGACATCCCCAGCATACTGAAGCTCTTCGACGCCGACCTGGTGCGCTACTACCTGGCGGCGAACATGCCGGAGGGCAAGGACGCCGACTTCTCCTGGGAGGACTTCGAGACCAAGGTCAACAACGAACTGGTGGCCACGCTGGGCAATTACTTCCACCGGGTCCTCAGCTTCACGCAGAAGAACTTCAAGGACGTCCCGCCCATGACGGAAGGGCTGGAAGCGGAGACGAAACAGGTGGACGACGCTATCGCTCAGGCGTTGGTCGAGATGGACACCTACGTCTCCACCTGTCAGTTCAAGAAGGGGCTGAAGGCGGTCATGGACCTGGCCCAGTTCGGGAACCGCTTCTTCGATTCCGTGGCGCCGTGGAGCCTTCTGAAGACGGACAAGGTGAAATGCGGCGGGGTGCTGCACCTGAATTTAAGGATCGTGCAAGCTCTGGCCGTCCTCGGCAACCCCTATCTGCCTTTCTCCACTCAGAATCTCTGGGGATTGCTGGCCAACGATGGGAAGATCAGTGAAGGTTCCTGGGAATGGGCTACCAAGGGATTGAACGTCGGACGCCCGTTACCAGAACCTAAACCTCTCTACAAGAAGGTGGAGATGCCTAAAGAGGAATCGCCGTTCTCCGCCTTCGAATCGCTGGACCTACGGGTCGGATTGATCGAGGAGGTCAACGACCATCCCAACGCCGATAAGCTCATGGTCCTCCGGGTCAACATCGGGCGGCCGATACAGCTGGTCGCTGGACTGAAGGCCTTCTACAGTAAGGAGGAGCTCACTGGAAAGAAGGTGGTGGTGATCACGAATCTGCAGCCGGCCAAGCTCCGTGGCGTGGAATCGCAGGGAATGGTGCTGGCGGCGGAGGCCGAGGATAAGGTCAAGGTCCTCACGCCCTCGGGACCGGCCGAGCCTGGCGAAAAGGTGAACAGCGGAATGAGCTCTGGCAGCAAGTCGCTGTCCTTCTCGGAGTTCCAAGCCTTCGTGCTGCGCACCGGGACCATATTCGATGATAAGGAAGCTGACCTGGGATACAGGGTCAAGGCGGACACATCGTCCTTAGTGAAGGGAAAGCAGGCGGCCTTCTTCCTACCCAAGGAGGGAGCGGACATCGCCCTGCCGCTATACACCGAAAAGAAGGTGAGCATCGGAGTCGATGGGGAGCTGAACAACGGGGCGAAAGTGAGATGAGGTTCGACCTTCACGTTCATTCCTGTCAATCCCGCGATTCCAGCAACCGGGTGGAGGATGTGCTGGAGGTCTGCGTGAAATGCGGGCTGGCCGGAGTGGCGGTGATGGACCACAATTCTATGAAGGGCTCCCTGAAAGCCCAGGCAATGCACCGTCAGGATGTCCTGGTCATCCCGGGGATGGAGATATCCTCGGCCAAGGGGCACATACTGGCCTATAACATCCAAGAGGAGGTCCCCCGAGACCTGGATGTGGGGGAGACCATCGATCTGATCCACGCTCAAGGTGGCATTGCCGTAGCGGCCCATCCTTACCGCGTCTGGTCAGGTCTGGGCGAAGGGATGGTGCGGGCGAACCCTTTCGACGCCATAGAGGTTCACAACGGCCGCTCCACCCATCATCATAACAACCTGGCCAGGAAACTTGCCGAAGAATTGAGGTGCCCGTTCTCGGCCGGGAGCGATTCCCACGAGCTCGAGACCGTAGGCACCACATATTTTGAGACATCGAAGGACTGCGGTTCTGTCGAGGAATTGATCAAGGAGATACTGACCGGAACTGGCAGCACCGGGGGGCGCCACCGTCCTAAGTCGGAGTCCGTCGGTTACGGGGTCAAGTGCATCGGCCAATGGATGGGTCGCGGCCTGAAAAGGATGTGAACGACAACCACCGATCATATCAATACGTCCTCCAGACTTCATTTTTGTCGTATCGATCACTTTAGTGATCGAATCCAGATGGCCATTTTTTTTATCTTTTTTACTCATTGAACATGCTCTCGACGGGCAATTCGACATAGTAACACCAGGTCATGTCTGACATCCGTCATCCAACGTCCAGGGTTTTAAAATAAAGTAAACTTTATATTTGCGTTTTTCCTTATACTCTGCAGAGGGATGCACTAATGACCAGTTCTTTGGTTAAGAATGCTTTAGCGAACACTAAGTACGAGAACGCCAACGGCAAGGCCGATCCTGCAAAGCAGGAACCGGCCCCGTCACAGCCAGCCCCTAAATCCGCCATCGATCAGGATTTGGAGAAGATCGCTGCCCAGCTTGATGTCTGCATCAAGATCATAGGCTGCGGCGGCGGCGGATGCAACACCATCAACCGCTGCTGGGAAGCCAACATCAACGGTGCTCAGCTCTGTGCAATCAACACCGACGCCAAGCACCTGCTGACCATCAAGGCCCCGCATAAGATCCTGATCGGAAGGACCGCCACCCGCGGAATGGGCGCCGGCGCCAAGCCCGAGATGGGAGAGGCCGCTGCCCGTGAAAGCGATGGAGAGATCAGGGAGTTCCTGAACGGCTCCAACATCGTCTTCGTGACCGCCGGCATGGGCGGCGGGACCGGTACCGGCTCTGCGCACTACGTGGCGCGCATCGCCAAGGAGCAGGTCCGCGCGCTCACCATCGGTGTCGTCACCCTGCCCTTCAAGGCCGAAGGGACCGTACGCATGGAGAACGCCCTGGACGGCCTCAACAAGATGAGGCTGATCTGCGACACCACCATCGTCATACCCAACGACAAGTTGCTGGAGCTGGTGCCCAAGCTGCCGGTCGATGCCGCCTTCAAGGTGGCCGACGAGGTGCTCATGCAGACTATTAAGGGCCTGACCGAGATAATCACCAAGCCTGGCCTGGTAAACCTGGACTACGCTGATATCATGACCGTCATGAACGAGGGCGGAGTGGCCTTCGTGGGTATCGGAGAAGGCAACAGCGACGAGGACGACCGCGTCAAGACTGCGGTGCACGAGGCACTGACCTCCCCCATGCTGGGCGAGATCGAGCTGAAAGAGGCCAAGGGCGCTTTGATCCGCGTGGTCGGCGGTCCTGACCTGTCCGTAGGCGAGGCCCAAAGGGTGGCCGAGCTCGTCACCAACAGCGTCTCTCCGCGTGCTCGTATCATATGGGGATGCTCCATCGATCCCGAACTGGAAGGGATCGTCAAGGTGCTGCTCATAGTTACCGGAGCCAAGTCCAAGTACATCATCGGCAGCCGCGGCGCCCCCATGGAGGCGCAGCGTGGAGGCCAGGGTTACCCGCAACAGCAGCAGTACCAGCAGCAGCCGCAACAGCAGCAGTACCAGCAGCAGAGGCCGAGGAACCGGGACGACGATATCGACTTCGTGCGCTGATGCGGAGGGGGTCAACGAGGGCTGCGCCGATTGACCCGGCCACCGTCCACCTCATGTCGCCGGTGGCCTTTAAAAGTCAAAAGCGGCGTCGCCGAAGCTGATCGCCGGGCAGGGCTCGAAGCATCTACCGCAATGGATGCAACGGTTCGCGTCTACGCGAATCCTGCCTTGCGTCAGCAAAAGTGCACCCTCTTTGCATCTGGCGATACACACTCCGCAACCGACGCATTCCTCGGCCTTAACCACCGCACGGCGAACCTTTTCCACATTTTTTCTTATTTCTTCTTGGTCCGGCCCCTTGGCGATCAACGCGCCCTCCCTAAAGACGGTGACGTTGCCGACGGCGCACCAACCGTCTACTGTCCCGTTCTCCACTTCCCCGAGCATGTTCAGCACGCTGATGACCTGTTCCAGGTCAAGGTCCCGACTGAAGGCGCCCTCGATGCTGAATCCCAGGGTGCAGGGGGAGAACCCGTCCTGCATGCGCAGGCGAAGGTTACCCTCACCGGTGCGCTTGCCTTCCTTCCTGGTCACCTCGAAGCCAGGAATGTTCCGCTTGAGCTCATCCATGACCGACGGGGGAACCTTCTTCCACCGCCATAGGCCATGCTCCACCCATTCCGGCCCCAGCCCCTTCTTCTCGGCGTAACTGCGCAAGAACGATTCCCATTTTTTATAGGCCGGGCTATCCTTGATCAATTCGAACTCAGCCATATCTGAGGCCGGGCAGAGGAAGCAGCCGATGCGGTCAAGTCCCCGCTCGTACCAGGGATTGTAGCTGACACCGCTCTTGAGGATGTATAACCACACGTGTAACGCGGTCCAATCCTGGATGGGAGAGGCGCCTATCTGTCCAGGCGTCCAAGGATTGCGCCATATCCGGGGCTTGTTGGCGCGTTGCTCCGATTCGTAGCGCCGCTGGCCAATGAACGACAACATTCCATCAGGATAGTGCTCGACGATGGCCTTCACCGTGGGGCCGAGCTTGTTGGTCTTGCAGCACCAGCGATAGTCCTTTCCCGGGGGTCCGAAGAACTCCAGGTTCCCGAAGAAGGCGTCCTCGTCCGCCTTACCCAATACCAGGTCCAGACCGAGTTCGTCCCTGAGTCGGTGAACATATTCCACGGTCTCCGGGAATTCCAGTCCAGTGTCGATGAAGAACGCCGGGAGCTTAAGGCCAGCGTCCCGGGTAAGGAGCAACGTCGCCAGGCTGTCCTTCCCTCCCGAGAAGGAGACCACCTGCGGCATGTCCTTATGCTCATCCGTCAAGCGGCGCACGAAATCCAGGCTCTCTTCCACCCGGCGATGCATGACCACGGAATTGGCCTCGATGGCCACGTTCCAATCGGCCATTGTTTCGATGAGGGGCTCGGACGGTCTTTCCGACCAGCGCACCTTTACGGCCACCCCTCTTTCGGCGGAACGCATCTCTGCCGAGCCCATGCGGGCCACGCCTGTGGCCAAGACGGTCCCGTCGGGATGAAGGACCATCACTTCCTCCCCTTTGGTGAAATCACCCACGACCTTCCCGACCCCCGGGGCCATAAGGTTCTGGGTGCCCAGTATGGGTTCCACCGCCCCGGCATCGGCCACTATCATGTTCTTGCTGGCCTTGGTGATGATGCGGGTCGCGCCTTTGACCCTGAGAAGCAGCTTCCATCCCACTCCCAGGTCGTAACGCAATGTGGCCACGACCTCTCCTCCTGATATGACCTCGTCCATGCGGTCCAGCCCAGGGACCTTGTTCATTAGGTGCACCTGATCACCGGGAAGCAGTGCCAAGCCAGAACCGGGTCCGAATTGTTGGTCCACCAGGCGCCTGACCATATCCAGATCGTAAAGGAAGGCCGGCCCGGCGTCCCCTGGCGGGGTCATGTCCACCGCTTTGGTCCGCTCTCCACAGCGTCCACATTTTTCGTCCTCCAGGACCGGGACGTTGCACTGATGGCACCAGCGCAGGTGCAATTTACCGAGACGGACCAAGGCCATGTCTGCGCCTATTGCGGGGTTCCCTATAAAATCTCTGGTCCTCCGTTCGAGGCAAGAAATACCAGCCAGAACGGCGGTCCCAGCATAGTGTCAACATATCTAAACCTAATATAGCAGTAATCTCATCATCCCGCCTGATACCATGAAAGCCACCAAGCGCACAATGGGTATCAGCTACGCGATCCGGGAGATGCTGCTGCCAGCAAGGGAGCTGGAGAAACAAGGTCACCAGATCATAAAGCTGCATATCGGGGACCCCAACAAGTTCGACTTCGAGACGCCGAAACATGTAAGGGACGCCCTCTGCGCCGCCGTGGAGAAGTGCGACAACGGTTACGAGGAGTCCGAAGGTAATGTCGAGCTCCGGAAGGCCATAATCGAGAAGGAGAAGAAGAAGAACGGCCTGGACCTGGACCTGAAGGACATGGTCGTGACCAACGGCGTGACCGAAGCTCTGCAGATGATCTGCGCGGCCACCATCGATGTCGGTGATGAGGCTCTTGTCCCCGGACCCAGCTACGCTTCCTATCTGGAGTTTCCCAAGTTCTTCGGGGGAAAAGCGGTGACCTACCGCACCATGGAGGAACAGGCCTGGCAGCCGGAAATCGATGATCTTAGGAAGAAGATCACCCCGCATACCAAGTTCATAGCGGTCATCAACCCCAACAACCCCACCGGGGCGGTCTATGGCAAGAAGGTGCTGAAGGAGATCGCCGATCTGGCCGGTGAGTACGGCCTTTTCGTCATATCCGATGAGATATACGACCTGATGACCTTCGAAGGCGAGCACTATTCCCCAGCCACCCTGGCCAAGGATGTCCCCTGCATACTGGTGAACGGTTTCTCCAAGGTGGACCTGCTCCCCGGCTGGAGGCTGGGATACGCGGCCTTCCACGATACCACTGGCCAGTTGGAAGAGATCGAGGAGGCCGTGCACAAGCAGGCCCGGCTCCGGTTAAGTGCAAACGCCCCCTGCCAGATGGCGGTCATTGAAGCGCTGAAGCACCCCAAGGACCACTTGGAGGGGATGCGCAACAAGCTCAAGGCCCGCGGCGAGTTCGCCCACAAGAGAGTGAACGAGATCCCCGGGCTCAGCTGCGTGAAAGCGCAAGCGGCCTTCTACATGTTCCCCAAGATCGAGTCCGACCACTGGAAGAACGACCGGGAGTTCGTGCTGGACATATTGAACAAATGTCACGTGCTCCTCGTCCCCGGTTCCGGGTTCTGCCCCATATACGGCAAGGACCATTTCCGCATGGTCTTCCTGCCCAACGAGGAGATACTGGGGAAGGCCTTCGACTCCATCGAGAGCTACATGAGGAAGGTGGCGTAGGCCACCCCTCCCAACTTCTTTTTTTTATAAAATTAAAGAAAAAGGTTTTCAGTACAGCCGTTTCAGCATCTTGACGCAGGCTTCCATGGCGTTCTTGGCGTTCTCGATGCGGTCCTCGGCCTGCAGCCTGGTCATGCCTGGGCCGGTTATACCGAGCGCCACTGGCTTCATGAACTCCAGGGACAGGTCGGTGATCTTCCTGGCGGCGTTCTGGATGACAATCTGGTCGTGCTCCGTTTCGCCCTCGATCACACAGCCAAGCGTTACCACGCCGTCGATGCTGTTGTCCTTCAGCAGTACTTTGGTCGCCAGTGGTATGTCGTAGACCCCGGGGACGTGCACCACCTTGGTCACGTTGGCCTCCAGGAACTCGGCGTGCGCCTTGGCCCGCTCCAGCATCATGCTGGTTATGTCGTAGTTGAACTCCGAGACCACTATTCCGATGTTGTACCTTGTCATTTTCATCTCTCCCTGACTGGGCCAACGTCCTCGTAGCCCTGTCGCAAACCCCGACCGGCATTCTTGATCAGCCGCTCAGGCTTGAATATCATATCATAGGCGTTCCGGGCGTGCTCCCTGGCTCTCTGCTCCATGAGCCAGGCCAGCTTGCCCTCCTCCGCCTCGTCCTCGTGCACAAACACCTCGATGATGTGCTTGTTCGTCATCAATTGGGCGGCGATGATGCCGGTCGAGGCCTCATGCGCGCACATCTTGTCCGTGGGCTTGCTGCCAGGCATGCCCAAGGCCATGACGATATCGCATCCCTCGTCCAGAAGCTTCTTGGCCGCCACCGGCAGGTCCTTGACGCCAGGTACGGTGACCCGCACGATCTTGTAACCGGTTCCGTAGCTCTTCAGCTCGTCGATGGCCGCCCCGCCCATGTCCGTCCTGGCGAAGGTGGTGTCAGCGATCCCGATGGTCTTCATCAGTCCTCCACGGCCTTCTTGTTCTGGGTATACCAGTCGATTATCTTCCCGATTATCTTGCGGGTGCCGTTCAGGTCGCCGCCGTGCTTGGACAGGCGGACGACCTTCACGTTCATTCCGCGCTTGGCCAGGATATCCTCGATCTTCTTCTCGTCGAAGTCCTGGTCATAACCAATGGCGATGATGTCCGGCCTGATCCTTTCCACCACGCCGAACATGTCCCCGTCGCTGCCCAGGTAGGCCTCGTCCACCATCTTGAGCGCCGAGATGAGCTCCAGACGCATCTTGTCCGGGGTTATCGGCTCATGCTTCCGTCGGCGCACGGTGGCGTCGGTGGCTACGACCACGACCAGCTCGTCCCCCAGGTCCTTGGCCTCTTGCAGATAGCGCAGGTGCCCCGGATGCAATATGTCGAAGACGCCGCTGGCCATTACCTTGGTCATTTCCCGTTACCACTCCTCTTCCAAAATTCGATTATGTCCTTCCCTTCCAGGAAGCACAGGTCGAATCGTTCGGCATACTTCTTAGCCTTTTCTTTGCCAAGGGCGAACCCATCGTCACCCATCATCTCACAGATGGTGGCGCTGGGCGTTACGCCGGCCAGCACCATCATGGCCGTGGCCAGCTCGGTGTGCCCCCGGCGCTCGCTGAGCAGCCGGGGCGTCGAGTTCAGCAGATGGATATGTCCCGGGGAGCGGAATTGTTTTCCGAACTCCGCCCTGGCCGCATCATCGCTCAGGGAACCAGACTCCTGGGCCAGTTTGGCGAACTCGGACACGGTCAGAGCGCGATCGTTATCGGTGATCCCGGTGAACGTCTTGCGGTGGTTGATAGTGATGGAGAACGCGGATTTGGTGTCGTAGGGAATGTCGTTGGGGGACAGCTTCTCCAGGACCGGGTGCTGACGGTGATTGCATGCCAGCACGTCCGCCAGGAACGGCATGTCCAACTTTTTACAGATGTCATTATGCGCAGTGGTGCAGATCAGACCGCCAGCGTTCTTCCTCATCTCCCTTATGGATGAGGGGGTGACGAACTGGGAGGCGATGGTCATATCCGTCTCCCTCTCCCGGTCGTCGGAATCAAAGATGAACACCATCTTGCCCTCGCGGATGTCCTTCAAGGCATCCATTATCATTTCATCGGTCATGATGGCCACTCCGAGAAAGGGATAGCATATTAGTTATTGCGTTACTACAACTCCTTTGGTAAATAATCATATCCAGCGCATGGCGAAAGTCAAATACCAGCCCTTCAATACCACTTATAATGGTCGATATATTGGACGACGCCGCAGGGATGAGAGCCACGGACCCATCGGACATCTTGTCCCAATTAAGCTCCTTCCCTGACCAGTTGGAATGGTCTCGGGCCACACGCGCCGGGGCCGTTCCAGGCATCCAGAACGTGGTCATTTGCGGTGTGGGCGGTTCGGCCATCGCCGGAGATGTAATCACCGACCTCATGGCACCGACATGCAAGGTCCCCATCACGACCTCCCGTTGCGTGTCCATGCCTGGCTACGCTGACGAGTCGACGCTTGCCCTTATCATCAGTTATTCCGGGAACACCGCCGAGAGCCTGAACATGTACCACGACGCCATCAGGCGCAAGTGCCGCATCGTGTCCATCACCTCCGGTGGTGAGCTGGAGAGATTGTCAAAGAAAGATTCCGTGCCTGTGCTTAACGTCCCAGGTGGCAACCAGCCCCGGGCCTCCCTCGGTTATCTGGTGGGAACATCTGCCGCGGTGCTGCAAGGGGCCGGTCTATGCTATCCGCACAGGGACCTTTTACAGGCGATACCGGACCTGCGCTCCTACATCCAAGGTCTGGGGCCAACCGTGCCCACAAGTTCCAACCCGGCCAAGAAGATAGCCTTGGCCTTGAGGCACGGGGTGACCGCCATCTACTCCCCTCGAAACGTAAGATCGGTCGCTCTGCGCTGGCAGAACCAGATAAACGAGAACGCCAAGGCCGTGGCCTTTTCAGGGGAGATCCCGGAGATGGACCACAACCAGCTGGTGGGTTGGCTGGAAGGGGGCAGGGACTGTTCCTGCCGGCCAGTGATGCTGATGCCCGAAAACATGCATCCCACGGTAAGGAAGATGGCCGAGGTCACTCTGCAGATGCTGAACGAGCGCGGACTGGACCCCGTCAAGGTCGAGCTGCCAGGGAAAGATCTGGTTAGCAACGTCCTGCAAGGAATATCTCTGGGTGACATGGTCAGCTACTACATGGCCGCGCTCAAGGGCGTCGATCCGGCGCCGGTCGCCGTCATCAAGGAGTTCAAGAAGCGCATCAGCTGACGTTTTTCTTCTCTGTCGGCCGTAAAGCTACCTCTATCCTGTCCAGCTCGCCCTGGGGGTTGCGGAACCATTCCGTGCTCCACACCCGGTGGAGCTTCCACCCTAACCGGGTCAGCTGTGATTGCCTGGTTCTGTCTCTATCCCTGACCGTTCGGCCGGAGGCGTAGTGCGCCCCGTCGCATTCGATGCCCAGCAGGAACTTGCCCGGCTCGTTCGGGTCCTCTATGGCCAGGTCCACGCGGTAATCGGACGTGCCTACGTCCCGCTTCACCTTATGGCCGCGAGCCTCCAAGGCCTTGGCCAACTGTTCCTCGAACGGCGAAAGCGGTTCCCAGGTCCGTCCCGGGGGCACGGGCAACGCCCGGCGGTCCCCCTCGGACTCTGCGAAGGCCAGGTACTGTTTCAGCAGGCGAGCCCCCGTGCTCTTGGCCCCGGTCAGGTCGATGTCCTCGGAATGTACCGAAGACACGATGTCCAGGCATAGCTTGGCCCGGGTTATGGCCACATTGAGCCGCCGCTCTCCCCCGTCCTTGTTCAAGGGACCGAAGTTGAGCAGGAACTTGCCTCCCTCGTCCCTCCCGTAACCTACGCTGAGTATGATGCGGTCCCTCTCGTGCCCCTGGACGTTCTCCAGATTGTAGAGCAGGAACGGTTCCCCCTCCTCCGAGCTGAGACTGGAGTCCAGATCCTTGTCCTCGTGGCGAAGTTCCATCAAGGCCTGGTCCACCGCCTCCATCTGAGCCTCGGAGAAGGCTATCACGCCTAGTGATCTTCCATCCTTACGGGCGTAATGCTCTTGGACCATGGCCGCCACGACCTTGGCCTCCTCCCGATTGGTGCGGGTCCGTCCCCGGTCGAACACGCCATTGGGAACGAACACGTGCCGCAGGCCAAAGCCCTCCCGGCCGAAGATGGAGCTGGGGAAGGTGTTGAGACGCCCGCCATAGAACTGGTAGTTGGAGAAGGCGATGAGCGATTCGTCCTTGGAGCGGTAGTGCCACATGAGCATGCGACGGGACATGCCGCAGGTCTCGCATTCATCCAGCACGCTCTCCAGGTCCGGCTCGTCGTCGTTCTCCTCCGCCGACAGGGCGAAGAAGGACGTGGGCGGCATCTGCTTGCTGTCCCCGACCACGATTAACTGCTTTCCCCGGGCGATGGAGCCGATGGCGTCCTCGGGGCATATCTGTGACGCTTCATCGAATATGACCACGTCGAACCTGGTCCGCTCCCGGTCCAGGAACTGACTGACGGACAGGGGGCTCATCAGCATACAGGGTTTGAGCAGCCCTATGAGGTCCCAGCAGTCGCTGAGCATGGCCCTGACGGCCTTCCGTTGTCTCTTCAGCTTGGCCAGCCGGGCGATCTCGATCTCCTGCTTCTGAAGTGACAGCATGTCCGGTCCGGTACGGTGCTTCCTAATGTTCTCCCGGACCTGGGCCTGAACCCGGCGTCGGCTGCCCTCCACGTACATCTGGTCCAACTGCCTGAACTTCTCTATCAGGCCCATCTGCTGGTCCCGGCGGAAACGATTGAGCGCGGGCTCGGAGGCCAAGGCCGCCTCCGTCCACAGCCGGCGGAACCTCTTCTGGAAGGCCGGCAGCATTCCCTCCGCCGGCACCCGCTTGGTCTTCAAGTCCTTCAAGGCGTCGGATAGCCCCAGGGCCTCCATCCCCTGCATCAGGGCGGTCAGGTCCAACCATTCCTGGTAGCGGTAGCGAGCCTCCCAGGCCCTGTCGGTCCAGGTCTTTATATCGCCGAGCAGCGCGTCACGTGGCGGGCGTCCGTTGATCGGCCGGTCCGGAGCGAAGCGTAAAAGGAATGCGTTCAGAGCGGAATCGAAGCGTCCCAGATCAAGTTCCAGGTCCACGCCGGCATCGCTGATGTTGCGGGCCAGAGCGCTCGAGGTCAAGGCATCGATGACCTGGGGGTTGAGGAGGAGGGCGTGGTTGGTCCGGAAGGACCTGGTCCAGTTGAGCCGCTCCACCAACCCCTTAAGTTCGGTCCCGTCCCCGGAGAACGCTCCCTTCAAGGCCGTTATGAGATCATCCCTTCTCACCTTCCATGACGCCAGCACCTGCTGGTATCGTTCTACGGTGACCACCAGGTGCCGGGCTTCGTGATATGTCATGGTCCGGCCGGAAATGGCCTGCAGCACCTTCATGTCCTGACGGAAACCACCCTTTATCGCCCTGAGCGCCCCGGCATAATCCACTTCGAAGCGCTGCTTGAAAGCCTTGCCGTCCAGATCGAGTATGTCCCTGGAGCCCATGGTAAGGAGCTGCTTTTCCAGCTCGGAGACCTCCTGGTGCATCATATGGCCCTCCCCGGTCATCCTGATGAGCAGGTCGAGATCGCCCTCCAACCACTCACGGCGAACGGAAGGCCGCTCCGCCAGATCCCGATACAAGAGGCGCCAGCGGCGCACTTCAGGCAATGCTTCCGGCATGGTCAAACCCAACGCCTGGCCGGCCGTAGGCAGGATGTTGGCCAGACGGTCCCGGATATCGATCAAGGATGAAAGCTCCTCTTCCACCTTGGCCTGAAGACGGTCGCCCCATTCCGTGGCCAGCGCTCCTGACCAGGGGTGAGCGTCATCATTGAAGGCCTGGGACATCTGGGAAAGCCGATGGACGTCTGATTCCATGCGGCTGAGCCGTGCGTCGTCCACATCCAGCACGCCTGAGAGCTGGAACGACATATCAAGGGCCTGCGGGAGCGACGCGTAGAGACCTATCATGCGGAACACGCTCATGTCATGCAATCGACCGCGGGAGGCATGCAAAGCCCGAACGTATTCGGCCAGCTCCTGTTTGATCGCGGCCAGCTCCTGCACCTCGCTCCCTGCGGATTGCGGTTTGCTGACCTCTTCCAGGCTGGCGGCTATGTCCTTCACGATGTCCGCCCGGTTGCGTTTGGGGTCGTGCAGCTCCAGGCAGCGGTCCCCCAGTCCGCACTTCTCCATGTTCCCCCTTACCACGTCCAGCGCGGCCATCTTTTGCGAGACGAACAGTATGCGCTTCCCTCTGACGATGAGCTCGGCCATCATGTTGGTGATGGTCTGGCTCTTGCCCGTGCCCGGCGGTCCCTGCAGCACGAAGCTGACCCCGGCCAGGGCAGCCTGGACGGCCTCCTGTTGGCTGGAATCGGCGTCCAGCACCTGGTAGCTGTCCTCGGGACGAAGACGAGAATCATATTCCCGGGGTGAAAGCATGTTCGACGGTTCTGGGGGCAGCCCTGACGGGTCCCCTGAGAGCGCTCGTATCACCGGTGAAGACGCCATATCCCCCAGGCCGCTTTCCAGGTCCGCGTACATCAGCAGCTTGGAGAAGTGGAACAGCGCCAGGTACGAAACGCCGGTCACCTTCCATCCCGAGGCTGGAGGCAGGGCGTTCTGCAGCGTCTGCAAGGCCTTGGGGAGGTCGAAATCATTGTCCAGGTCAATGTCCGGGAACTTGAGATGATAGTCCATCTCCAGTCTCTTCCTGATACTGGGATTGAACACCGCATCCTCGTCCAACGGGACGATCCGGTAAGGGGAGAACGAATCCTTCCTCTCCAGGCTGACCGGGACCAGGAAGAGCGGGGATTCGCTGACCTCGTCACTGCCTATTTCCTTCCAGAGTATCGATCCGAACGATATGAAAAGGATGTTCACGCCGTGATCCGAACGGTACGTCCTGGACTTGCTCCTTAGATTGTAAAGCACCTTGTCAGGTTTCTGCTCGGCATCATAGGCCGCGACCATCAACCTGGAGCATCCGATCTCCTCCTTGTCCTGGGGGTCAATGGCCACGGTGAACTGCTTCCCTTGGTCCAGCTCCTTGAACAAGGAGGCGGAATCGGGCAGGGCGATGGCCAGAGTTGAGGCCTTTTGCTTGCGAAACCTAATGAGAGGGTTTCGGTTGGAAACGTCCAGAAGCTTGCTTTTCCATACTTCCATCTTGTTGGCCACAAGTTGCTCCGGCTCGGTCATTTCGCTCCTCCTAACGCAGGGTTTGCTGTCTATTTAATTGTTGGATGGTCGTATCGGAATTTCGATTCAAGCTCGGACGCCAACATTTTTAACCCCCCCTCATGATGAGGGTTCAAGTGACCCTATGAAAGAGGACGCCTACTGGATACGGGACCAGGTGCAGAAGCACAACAAGTGGTTCGAGGAATCGCTGCCCATGATAGCCTCCGAGAACCTCATGAGCCCATTGGCCAAGGAGATGATGATATCGGACTTCCACGACCGCTATGCCGAGGGACTTCCCGGAAAGCGCTACTACAACGGTAACATCTACGTTGACCAGGTGGAGATCAAGTGTATCGAGCTGGCCCAACGCATTTTCAAGTGCCAGTTCGCCGACGTGCGCCCCATATCCGGGACCGTGGCCAACATGGCCGCTCTCATGGCCTTGACCCAGCCGGGCGACACCATCACCTGCACCTCGCTGGACCATGGTGCCCATATATCCACCGCCAAGTTCGGTGCGGTGGGCTTCCGTGGTGTGAACACCGTGACCTATCCGTTCGATACCCACGAGATGGAGATCGACGTGGACGGCGCGGAAAAGATCATACGCGAGACCAAGCCCAAGGTCGTCCAGTTCGGGCTTTCCGTCTTCCTGTTCCCCGCTCCCGTCAAGCAGCTGAAGGACGTCGCCGCCGAGGTCGGAGCACCTATCTGGTATGATGGCGCCCACGTTCTCGGCCTCATAGCTGGCGGTCAGTTCCAGGACCCCCTGCACGAAGGCGCGAACATACTATCCGCCTCCACCCACAAGACATTCCCCGGCCCCAACCACGGCATAATGCTCGGGCACGATCTGAGCGACGAACTGGCCAAGAAGCTGAACGCCGCAGTGTTCCCGGGGGTCACCTCCAGCCACCACCTCCACGCCATGGCCGCCCTGGCCGTCACGATGGCAGAATGGGAGATATACGGCGAGAAGTACGCCGCTCAGGTGTGCAAGAACGCCAAGGCCCTGGGCCAGGCATTGCACGAGCTAGGCATCGAGGTTCTATGCTCTCACAAGGGCTTCACCAAGAGCCACACCATCGCTGTGAACGTAGCCCCGTACGGTGGTGGCGCGGAGGCGGCCAACCTTATGGAGAAGGCCAACATGATCGCCAACAAGAACATGCTGCCCGGCGACAAGAGCTCCATCAAACCGTCCGGAATCCGTCTGGGCTCCCAGGAGCTCACCCGCGTAGGGATGAAGGAGAGCGAAATGAAGGAAGTGGCCGCTCTCATCCACCGCGTGGTCGTGAAGAAGGAAGCGCCCGAGGCGGTCAAGAAGGACGTCATGGCCCTGAAGCGCAACTTCACCAAGGTGCGCTATTGCCTGCACGAGGGCGAAGAGGCCTACGCCTTCCACAAACTTGTGTGAAGGTCCTCGAGCAAACCCTTTCCCTAAAATCATTTCTTCATTTTTCTCAGCATCTCACAGGCCATGCAGCGCTCGTTCAGGGTCGGTTCCCCGCAATCGCATCGCCTAAGTTCGGATTGGGGAAATCCGTCCCTCATCAGGGGGCGCAAACGGTCATAGCTGCCGAGGATGGAATGACGAGTGCCCGGGTGCTTCGTTTCCATGCCGTTGACGATCTCCCGGTACTCGTTGCGCAGGGCGTGCTCGGCGTAAGGGCACTCCGCGTCGGAGAATGGGATATCCGCAAGCAAGGCGTACAAGTACGTCTCCTTCTCGGGGATGAGGCGCAGTGGCTGGATGCGGGGGACCAGTCCGGGCTGCACCTGTTCATGGGGTCCCATCCTGGCCAAGCGTTCCACGTCCCCCCGAGTGAAGTTCATGAGTATGGATTGGGCCATGTCGTCCAGATTGTGGCCTAGGGCCAGCACGTCAATTCCCAGTTCCTTGGCCTTCAAATTGAGGCAGCGGCGGCGGAACACCCCGCAGTAGGTACAGGCCTCCTTCTCGTCCGTTCGGAGCACCATGTCGTCCAGGGTGATACCGGCCACCTCATGGAACGGAATTACAACGTGTTCCAACCCCAGTGTATCGCAAAGTTCCCGCACCTTGGGCACGGTCCGATGGCGGTAGCCCTCGATGCCCTCGTCAACGGTGATGGCGGTGATGCGCACGCCCTGTCGGCATCCCAGTATCTTATGTAAAAGGAAAAGGACCGCTTGGCTGTCCTTGCCTCCGGAGGCTCCGACGCCTAGGTGCACGCTGCCCTCCAGCCTAAGCTGCTGCCGCACCTCCTTCTTGACCCTCTTCTCCACGTATTCCAGAAAATGCCCCTGGCAGAGGTGGGCGCCGCTGTACCTGATGAAGGTCACGGCCGGGGAGGAGCACTTGGAGCAGCGCATGACCCCGCTCACGCCGGACGGGATAATAAATGTTAGCGGTCACATTCGAGGCTTCCCCAGGAAACCTTTTAACCCCGATACGGCCTTGAAGTGGCCGGAGAACATGCAGGAGATTTGGACCGAGAAGTACCGTCCGCGCAAGTTGTCGGAGGTAATGGGGCAGAAAGAGATAGTGGAAAGGCTGGCCTCATACGTGCGCTCGGGCAATCTGCCGCACCTCATGTTCGCCGGCCCCGCCGGCACGGGGAAGACCACCTCCGCCCTGGCCATGGCCAAGGAGATGTACGGGGATTCCTGGCGAGATAACTTCATCGAGCTGAACGCCTCCGATGAGAGGGGTATCGAGGTCGTGCGGGGCAAGATAAAGGAGTTCGCCCGCACCGCGCCTATCGGTGGCGCTTCCTTCAAGATCATATTCCTGGACGAGGCCGACGCGCTTACCTCCGAGGCCCAAGCGGCCTTGAGGAGGACCATGGAGAAGTACAGCCGCAACTGCCGCTTCGTGCTCTCCTGCAACTACTCCTCCAAGATCATTGAGCCTATCCAGTCCCGTTGCGCCGTCTTCCGCTTCCGCCCGCTGAAGGGGGAGGACATCAAAGCATATCTGAGCACCATCGCCAAGAACGAGAGCGTCAAGATCGACGACGAGGCCCTGGACGCCATAGTACACGTCGGCGAAGGGGACATGCGCAAGTCCATCAACTCTCTGCAGGTGGCCGCTATGATAGGCAAGAACGTCACCATCGAAGTGGTGTTCGAGGCCACGGGCAACGCCCGACCCGCAGAGGTCGTGGACATGGTGGAGACCGCCCTGAACGGCGATTTCCTTGGGGCCCGGTCCAAGCTGGATGAGATGATCATCACCTACGGTCTCAGCGGAGAGGACATCATAAAGCAGATCCACCGCTCCTTCATGGACCTCAGCATACCCGACCGGGACAAGATAAGGCTGATCGACCGGACCGGGGAGATAGAGTTCCGCATAGTGGAAGGGAGCAACGAAAGGATCCAATTGGAATCGTTATTGGCTTATCTGGCCCTGACGGGAAAGGGCTGAGATTGCCAACGTATTTATACCCGCTCCATATTTCAAGGCGAGAGGAGTCAAATGGCCCGTTTCAAGGAAGCTGACGAAAGGCTGCTGAACAAGAAGGTATGCCTGAGTTGCTATGCCCGTAATGCCGTCAAGGCCACCAGGTGCCGCAAGTGCGGATACACCCAACTGCGCCTGAAGGCCAAGGAAAGCCGCAAAGCTTGAGCTTAACCAAACCCATTCCTTAATCCTGATTATCCATCCTGCCCTTTAGCGGGATAGTTTTTTTAATTTAGTTCGTGCATGACCAACAGTCCGTAAGCTTCGGGAGGGAATTCTGATCAAGAAGGTACTTGTCGTGGATGATAACGCCGCCATATTGGAGATAGTCTCCGAGCTCATCTCCATGGCGGGCTATCAACCCATGACCGCCTCCGGTGGCAAGCAATGCCTGGAACGGATCGCCAACGATAGGCCGGACCTGGTCCTGCTGGACATCAACATGCCGGACATGGACGGATGGACGGTGCTGCGCACCCTTAAGGAACGGGGGCTCACCGACGACGTCAAGATCATGATGCTTACCGCCACCACCGAGATAGGGACGGACATTTTCGGGCTGCAGGACGTGGTGGCCGGTTACATACGGAAGCCATTCAACAACGACGAGCTCAGCGCCCGCCTCAGGGAGGTGCTGGGCGAACAGCCTCCAGAAAGTGAAGTGGTCAAGCCGGAGAAGGACCACAAAGGCCTTCGTTCCTTATTGCGCAAGAAGGGGGAGCAGGACGGCATGGAGGTGGCTAAGAGCAGCGCCAAGGTGTATGAGATCCGCCGCGGCTTCAGCTACCTGATCAAAGAGGCCAAGCCTCACAAGTCCTTCGAGATGTTCATGGACCAGGTCACACATAACATACAAGGGCTGTGCGTCACCCGGCAGCATCCGGTGATCCTGCGCAAGGAGTGGGGCATGGAGAAGACCCCCATCATCTGGCTCAGCAACCAGCTGGGCAAGGTCTATGTGAACCCGTCCAACATCGGCATCCTCAGTGACACTATCATTCGGTTCGTGGAGAAGAGCGAGGACAGCGTGATCCTCATAGATGGCGTGGAGTTCCTCATCGTCAACAACGACTATGAAAAGGTGTTGAGGATGATACATCACATAACCGAGGCAGTGATGGAGAATCGGTCTCGGCTCATCGTCTCGGTGGACCCGCGCACCCTGGAGACCAGGGAGCTGGCGCTCCTGGAGCGCAACATGGAGATCATCGAGACCGAGGAACCTCGTTCACGTTAACAGCTTTCGGGAGTGCAGACCATGTCAGATCATACCATAACCAGGGTTTGGAGCAGAGAGGTCCTGGATTCCCGTGGTAACCCCACGGTCGAGGCCCAGGTGGAGACGGAAGCGGTCATGGTCACGGCCATTGCTCCCTCGGGGGCGTCCACTGGAACGTTCGAAGCGCTGGAGCTCAGGGACGGAGGGACCAGGTACGCTGGAAAGGGCGTGTTGAAGGCCGTCAAGAACGTTCGTGAGCTCATCTCGCCAAAACTGACGGGAATGGACGCGACCGACCTTAAGGCCGTGGACGCGGCCATGATCGAGCTGGACGGCACGGGGAACATGGCCAGGCTTGGCGGTAACGCCACCACGGCCGTGTCTTACGCCGCAGCCAAGGCCGGGGCCATACTGAATGGCGTGGAGCTCTACGAGCACCTGGGCTCGGGAAGCAAGGTGCTGCCGGTCCCCTGCATGAACGTGATAAACGGCGGAAAGCACGCGGGAAGCAACCTCAAGATCCAGGAGTTCATGGTCGTTCCCTGCGGCGTCCCCAATTTCACCGAGTCCCTGCGTGTCGGGGCTGAGGTCTACCATTCGTTGAAACAGGTGCTAAAGAAGGAGCGGGGCGCCCTAGCCATAAACGTGGGCGACGAAGGGGGTTTCGCACCCCCGTTCGACACCAGCCGCCAGGCCAT
>Ga0247841_10000613_pt1 | contig 90186 bp, 49 predicted proteins | sample LaCruzMarch2015__2_FD_192410 | JGI IMG/M metagenome (GOLD analysis project Ga0247841, IMG submission 192410) | Freshwater microbial communities from meromictic Lake La Cruz, Castile-La Mancha, Spain - LaCruzMarch2015_18m | ecosystem: Environmental > Aquatic > Freshwater > Lake | place: Spain...
TGTCCACATTTCCACAGCGGATCGATCAATAAATATAAATCGATCCGTTGAGCTGTGGTAATGTGGGCAGCTGTCGAGCTGAACCTTCTGGGAGCCTCAGCTCTTCAAACATAGACACTTATGCCAGGAAACGCGGGCATCCGCACTCTCGGATAGAGCCTTAATACCGCTCGCCTCTCGCGGGGCGATCCACCTTGGGTTTCGCCACATTAACGGTAATTTTCCGTCCTTGAGTCTCCATATCGTTCAATGCACTGATAGCGGCATTGCCTTCGTCATCATTTGGCATTTCTATGAATCCGAAGCCCTTGCTTTGGTTGGTAGCGCGGTCAATCACCAGACTGGCGCGATCTACCCGGCCATGCGCTTCGAACATGCTTCTAAGGTCGCCTTCAGTCATCTCATGCGAGAGATTACCTGCGTAAATATTGACCATTGTCTCATCCTTTCCGGACTTGGGGGCATTCCCCCGTTCTTTGTCACCTGATGTAACATCGCGAAGCCGAAGAAGAATGTGTAAGTCCAAACGTCCCGTGACAATGGCCTGCGAAGAGCTCCTTATGGAGCGCCTGCCTCATACTGACTCGTTGGAGTCGGGAATTGATCGTGACTGGCATCTGCAGTCTGGAATAGGCGATTAGTTCTTGTAAATCCTGTTGATGGCGAAGAGAACTACACCCAGCACTGCCACGCCGATGACTGCCCAAATCCTTCTGCCACGCTTCTGTCTTCCGTCTGACTGGTTCATCATTCTGATACTCTTTTCGTTTGTTACGACCAACTGCCCGGTTAATTGCGGGGCTGTGGTGGCAAGAGCTGGATCAGAGCTTTGACATCACGCTGCGAATCTCGTCCTTGGTTTTCCCCAGCTTCGTTCCAATTCTTCCAAGCAGTTCTTCTTCTTTGCCTTCCGTAAAGAGAAGATCATCGTCGGTCAGGACAGCGTATTTTTGCTTCAGCTTTCCTGCCATCGTTCTCCAGTTGCCTTTGAATGCAAGCTTGCTCATTTCATCCTCCTTGTGGTAATCGAACAACAACGCCCTACTCTAAGGTCATTTTCTATCTGCAACAGCGGCAGGGATTGGGCGACGAAACACTCGTTCGCCTGCATACCCAGAGTCCTAAGTATCATCGCTGTCGTTTTTAGACCGATGCGATTTCGCCTTCCGGTGAAGAGATCAGCAATCCTCGCTTGAGGATGGTGCTCAACGTCAGTTTCCATTCCGCCCAGACCGTTTCGTTGCGGATGTCCCGTTCGTTGATCATCGCGACAAGCGGGCCAAGATAGATGGCGCTGTAACCGATGGCCAGCAAGACTTCACGCACAGCTTCAATCGGCAGATCGACAGCCTTGCCCGTGCGGACGGCTTCCAGGTAGGCATTCTGAAAATGCTGATTCGCTCCAAGCGGTCCATGTTCCGAAACGCCTTGCAAGGCTCGCCTTAGGCGGACAGCGCCGTCAGCCATCTCATAACGGAACAGAGAAGCCCAAAGCGGGTGATCGTGCAAAACCGACATGAGACGAATTGGGATGTCAATCAGCATCTCTTCGGGCGCCTTATCATAAGGATTTTCCCCGAAGATCACGTCCAGCATGGTCATCCCCTCGTGCTTCAGTACAGCTTCGTAGAGCTGCTCTTTGTTGCCGAAGTAGTAATGAACCATGACTTGCTTTACGCCGGCGTCTTTGGCAATGGCGCGTGTATTGGTACTTCTGTAACCGAATTCGGAAAACAACCGAGTCGCCGCAGTGAATATTCTTTCCTTGGGAGGAATCACATTCACTGGAGTTAATAGATCGGTCACGTTAGGTAATAGCGCCTCAACCACGTTTGGTAATAGCGCCACCCCGATGGCGCTGTTGGGATTTGTTGGCATGAAAGATATCGTTCCAGTCTCATCGTTCAATTGTATGGGTGTCAATCAGCGGGAACCTGACTGTCGGTATGGGCGGGAAGGTCAAGCGCGGTTAGCCGATTGCCACTGTCAACTGACAATATAGTTTATTCCGCACTTGAAACCTACTTCATTTGTCTCTCAATGCTCTGTTAACAGAAACAATTTGATTTTCTTGTATTTGAGTGAGGCGACAGAGGATTGAAGTTGGGTAGTGCTGGATGTTCGGTTAGGCATGGACTTCAAACCGGCGCGAAGTTCAAGATATTGTGGCCGAACGGCACGATTTACAAGTAAGCAGGGGCGACCAGTGGCCGCCCCTGCCTTGCCGCAAGTTTGTTCGACGCGGATTACTTCACCAGCGTAACCTTCTTCGTGGCGCTAAAGCTCGGCGTTTCCAACTTCACCAAATAGATTCCCGCTCCAATGCCATTTGCATTCCATACTTCCTGATAGCTGCCTGCTTTTCCCCATCGGTTCGTCATTTGAACGCTTTGATGTCCGGTTGCGGGCGGAATCTGCGCAAGTTGCTGCAGATTCTTTTGCGTCTCGTTTGGGATAATCCGTTTTTTGCCAGATTCTGGTTTCAACCAGCATGTGTCGCCGGGTGAAATTCAACCCGACGTAGCCAACTTCACTTTTTCAGACTCGAATAGCTAAGTTCGTTCACAGAGTTCGCTTGCGAATGTTTTACAAACGTCGGCGACAAGGTTGGATTTGTACGACGATTCTTTACCACCTGTCACGCAGGGGAAGGAACAGCTACACAAAGTACCACTTTAGAACTGGACCAAGGATGGGGGCTAGTCATCGCTTATTAACCCAACGTGTTCTATCATAGAAAAGGGGTTGTCTCACTTTGGTGAAACAACCCCTTTCTCGTCAGGATCCTCTCAAGGAGTTACTTGAGGAGGCTCACTTTATGGTTGAGGATACGACCACTCGCTTCCAATCGGACGAAGTAAACGCCCGAAGATACTGACTGGGCGTTCCAGCGAAGGTTATACCGACCGGCTTCCCTCTCACCTGCAAGAAGCACTGCGACAGTCTGGCCGGCAAGATTCACGACCGAGAGTCTGACGTTCGATCTCTCAGGCAGACCAAACGAAATTGTTGTTGCAGAGTTGAACGGATTGGGGTAAGCATCCTCAAGCGAGAAGTCGTTGGGGATCTCAATCGAGGCTTTCAGTTCTACCGCCGAGAATCCGTCCGTAGTGTAAGCAAGACCGTCGCCCTCGATTACATTGCGAGGTTCGATAGAGACTTCGCTTTGAGCCGAAGGTTGCCAGAGGCGCAGGGTGAAGGTTTCACCTTCCGATAATCCCTGCCTGCCTTCGAGTTCAGTCTCATCGCCCCAGACGGCTATACCGCATTTCCGGTCGGCGTCAACCACTCCCCAGCCGACCTGCTGGCCATTCTTATCGAATGCTGCGATTTCGTCGCCCGGATTGACCTGTATGCCTACGAAGCCAGAAATCAACAAGCTCATGTTCCGACCTGTTGAGGCAGGCGCGTTCCAGTGGCTCTGACCGACCTGTGAATCGCCGCTATACAATCCGCCCAGTTGAGCTCCGGCCTCGGGATAGACGAGTTCGACATCATTCCTGACCTTGACCTGATACCCCTTCCCTTCAGTCCAATCAGGCATGTTGGAGAAGTTGTCGCGGGTGCTGAGGAACCTACCGGTCTGATCTTTAGCCAGAATCACATCGTTGATGATCGGCGAAAGAACTTCGAAGTTTGGCGCCCGTGCGGACAGTGTGTACTCAGGGTAGTACGCAATCAGGTTCCAACCCTGCTCAAGCGGTACAGGTGTGGTCACAGGAATTGCGACGCCGGACTGTACAAAATCGACAGTTTGGTTCACTTTCAACATATAGCCCTGGCTCAGGTTCCAGTAGGTAATGTTGTTGAACCCAAGTCGTGGAACATAGAACTTGCCTTCTTCGTTTTTGAAGATCTCGACCGGCGTCTCACCCTGTTCGTTGAGAAGTTGGTCTAAGATGCGTCGGACGTCAGGTCCACGTACTTCGCCGTTGCGGAAGAACTCATCGCCCGGAGTGACATTCAAAGAGATCATATTCCAACCTGAGCGAAGGGGGATGCGGAGTTCGCGCGGCTGCGGAGCATCGGGCGCTGCCACCGTAACGGTGAATGTGTGCGAGCGGTTGGAGAAGTAGGAGTATGACTCCTCTTCGCTCAAGTTGATTTGACGACCTGTGGCGACATCGGTCAATACTGCCGAATAGCCTGCCGGAAGCGCCTGTTCGATGGAGCTCCAGGTCAGGGTCACGACGCCGGTGTCACCGGTAGCAACCGTTAGGGTCCAGTCATCGGAGCTGCCAGCCTCGATCGGGGCACGAACATCACTGTTGAAAAGCGAACCGTAATTTTCGTTCCAGTTGTCATGCTCGAAGTATGCACTTACGTAGCCACGCGCTGGAGGATTGGGTGGTTCAGGGAGATCGAAGTAAGCATCGTAGCCACTGCCGGCGTCAGAAGTCACACCGACATAGCTGATGAGGTCTGCCGAGTTCGCCATCCGAGCCATCAGGCTCAGGTTCCAGTTATTGTCGGCGACAACAGCGCGATAGACCGGTGTATTTTGAGCCTGTCCGCGGCTAGGCACGACAATGACTTGAACATCCGCTTCAAGTGTTTTAAACCAGCTGCCCGACCAAGGAGTCAGTCCGTTTGCTTCAACGTAAGATCCATCTTCCTGAGACCAGTTGTAGATCACGGGCGAAATTTTGCCGGCGTCGATAGCCTCCGACAAGTTATGCGCTTCTCCGTCGTACTGGAAGATGAATTCCGACAACGGAACCGCCGTTGGGAAGGGACAACCGACAAGATTCCAACCGAGTTCGAGGGTTTCCCAGCCGAGATCAGCCGGACCTGTCGACGAGGTTCCCTGAACGTCGATCTCGGCACCGTTATTCAAAGCCAGCCAGTAACCCAGGTCCCGCCAAAGCTCGTAGTCACGTGTGTAACCGCCTTCGCTATAAGAGAAGGAGAAGTAAGCGCCGTTCGCATCATCTCCGACAATGCTCGCGATGCTAAGGTTCGCCGGATTCAATGGGATGCTAAAAAGGTTCCAGCCGGGCTGGAAGCTGTGCGACAATTCAGGCGTCGTCACGGCAAATTCGGCGTCTGACTCATCCGACCCTTCGTTGTTCCGTACGTCGTATGCGAATACCGCAACGTTGAGGAACGGCGAGTAGAAGTTGGGAGCTGTCCAGTCATACGAGGTGGCAACCCCTTCGAGATTGATGACTTCATCGTAACCGAGAGCGTCGTTGCTCCAGATGTGGATCACGTTGTTCGTGACGCCGATGTTGTCTGTCTGATCCCAAGTGAAGTGGATAACAGTTCCAGCGCTGAATTGCTCACCCGAATTTGGGTAGGTGACAGTAACAACCGGCGGGGTATCGATGATGACGATGTTACGATAGACGCTGGACTGGTTTCCAAAACCGTCTGAAGTAACGAGTCGCAGGATCGCAGACCCGATCGGATTGGTGTACGTCTGCCAGTTGTAACTGCGGGCGTCGCCATCGAGGTCGGCCAACTGACTCCACGATTCACCGTCGTTAAAGGAGATCGAAAGTACCGATCCAGAGACGGTCGAAACATCGGAAGCCAACCACTCGATCGAGACGAATTCATTCGCAACGACTTCCGCGCCTTCAGCAGGAGACTCCAGTGAAGACTCGGGACCGTCGTTGTCGTTGAAGACCATACGGAACGAACGAACCCCGCCATCGCCTGAATTATAGATATAGGGATCACCATCGCCAATCCAGCGCTGAACGCCGTTATAGAGGACATCGAGGGTGAGATCGACCATACCGTGATTGACAGAACGCATCGAGAAAGGAAGGCGACCATACTCGAACCCGAGTTCAACGTCGCTGTTCGGAATATCTGTCACCACGTTGAAGTCCCAGGTGACCGTGCCCTGCTCCCAAGCGTTTAACTGCTTGATATCTTCCGAGAAATCGGCAAAATCACCAGCATTCCACTCGGGGTGCGGAAAGTAGAGAGCCACGTAATTGTTCGGAGCAATCGGAGGTTCTGGAACGTCGAGATCCGGATCGTAACCGTTGCTCGCACCAAGCGCGCCGCCTGCGAAGTTGTCCTCATCATTGGCGTTGCCAACGTACGCGACAAGGTTGAATGCCCAGTTCGGGTAGTTCGTAAGATCGAACGGGAAAGCTCCCATGTCCGCTCTCGTACCGTCAGGATCGTTGGCTGCCTCAGGATTGGCGGCATTGAGACAACGAGAAGTGATCGTGAGGTTGTAGTTTCCGTTGCCTACGTCAGCAAACGCCGGATCGGTGTCTATGTTGCCAGCGCCCCAAGCCATATCGTAGTCCGCGTACTCCTGGAAGCCGCCCTGGCCATCTTCAACGTCTGAATATGCAATTGTATAGATGTTTGGGTGACCCGCAACCGTACGACGGTTGGTAGCTTCGTAGCCCGCATTGCGGAAAATGGAATTCGTAATCGTAACCTGATTGGGATAATTATTTCCATTATCCCCGTACACACCGAAAATCCACATACCGCCAATTCCGTAGTTATCGGAGTTATCGACGACGGTGCAGAAATCGAAGGAAATGCTGACAGGAGGATTGTGCTGACCAAGCACGCCGCCAACATCGGCTGTGTTTCCTGCCATCAAGTCATGGTCTGAAACGAGATTCACATTGTTCAGGAAGAACACGCCGCCGTATTCGTTGGAGCTATTGCCTGTATATGAGCAATGGGTGGAAGTAAGTGTCCAGGTGGTCGCGCCGTACGTAGTTATCGCGCCACCACTGTTAGAGGCGTGATTATTCCGAAATGCGCAGTAAGCCACAGACAGGGGCGAGTTGGTAGCGATGGCGCCACCGAAACCGCCTTCACCATTCTGAATCACGAAGCCTGCCAATTCGACCGGGCTGTCGGTGGGTTGCACAACCATAATCTGGCCGTCATTGCTGCCGTCGATGATGGTATTGTCGATGTCGGATTGGTCGCCACTGAAGACGAAATTGCTGTAAAGGTTGATTCCAAAGCCTTTGTTAACCGTCAGATGTTCGTAGTAAGTACCCGTTGAAACCAAGACCGTGTCGCCTTCATTCGTGGTAGCGTCGATCGCAGCTTGAATGGTGCCGTACTCATCCGGCACATCGAAGCGGTTGGGGTTCTGGTCGGCGTTGGGATAGTAGTATGCACCCATTTCCATACGAGAACCATCCGGGTCGGTACCGCTATTCGGATCGCTCGCGTTGAAGCAGGGAGATGGGCTCTGAAGATGAAAGTCGCCGTTGGCAGCATCAACAAAGTTTGGATCAGCGTCAATGTTGCCGTCGCCCCAGGTGAGGTTACGGTTGTTGCCGATAAGAGCTCCTATACCTCCATCGATATCAGAGTAGGAAATGTTCAGGTTTGAAGCCGCACCATCCTCCCAGATGCGGAACTCGTTCGGGCTGTTGCTCCAGACGATCGAATTGCGCAGATCGAGCGTGGCAGCCTGCATGAAGATTGCGCCTCCGTCATTATTACAGCTGTTGCCGTAAATGTCGGAGTTGAGAATGGTTGCCGAAGCGCCGGTGAGCAGGAGGATGCCGCCACCAAAATTGTTGGTCGTATTGTTAGCCACGACGCAGCGATTGAGCGACATCGAGCAGCCGGGATCGGCCATTACACCACCAGTCCAGTTGCTCGAACTGTTCTCTTGGATCACGCAATCGTTCATGATCACACTGGCCTGACTGAAGAGTCCGACGCCTCCAGTGTTGACCCATGAAGAGTTGCCCTCAATCACGCAGAAATCAAGAACTGGGTTCGAGTTAGCGCCAACGCTACTTACGCCTGCGCCGTAGTGAGCTACGTTCTCTCTGATGATACAATGCTGGATAGATGGAGTTGCGTTGATGCAAAGAATCCCGCCGCCGAAAGTATCCCCGCCAAGGCTTAGGCCAGTCCCATTTCGGAGGGTGAAACCACTCAGCAAGGCTTCACTTGTTTCCGAGTTCTGAAAAATGACAACCGGTCCGTTGTCACCGCCGTTGACCACGACGTTTGCCGGATTGTCGGTGTCACCGATTACCGAGACATCCTTGCCGTTGAAATTTAGGTTCTCGTTGTATGTCCCCGCTGATACCGAAATCTCATCGCCTTCGCTCGCCGCGTCGATAGCGCCCTGGATGGTCGCATAAACGCCCGGCACGTAGCGTGTGCGCGGGCCGGCTTCGTGGCTGTAGTAGTAGTATCCGATGTCGGCTCTCGTCCCATCAGGATCGTTGTCTGTGTTCGGATTAGCAGCATCGATACAGGGCGAACTTGCTGTTATGACATGGTTGCCATCGATTTGCGGATCGACGTCGAAGTTGCCTACACCCCAGTTTAAATCAATGGCAGCCTGTGCAAGGATTCCGTGGTCGCCGCCATCCGTGTCGAAGTCGGAATATGAGATATTGTAGATATTTTCATGTCCCGCGACGGTACGGAGAGTGGCTGCTTCGTAGCCTGCGTTGCGAAAGATAGAGTTTGTGATCGTAACCTGATTGGGGAAGTTATTCCCATTATCCCCATATACACCAAAGTTCCACATTCCACCAATACCTGTGTCATCCGAGTTATCGACAACAGTGCAGAAATCAAAGGAAATGTTGACCGGGGGATTGTGCTGGGCAAGCACACCGGCAACGTTGGCAGTATTGCCGAAAATCAAGTCGTGATCTGAAACAAGATTCACGTTGTTGAGGAAGAAAACGCCCGCGTAATCGTGAGCGCTGTTGTTTGCGTAAGTACAGTGAGCGGACGTGATCGTCTTGGGAGTTGCGCCGTAAGCGGAAATGGCGCCGCCACTGACGGTGGCGTAGTTATTCCGTAAGACGCAGATGGTCAAAGAGAGATCCGAATTAGTCACAATAGCGCCACCAAAAGCTCCAACACCATTCTGAAGGACTAAGCCGTTCAAATGAATCGGGCTGTCGGACCCGGTGATGCTCATAATCTGAGCGCCGTTGCCATCGAGGATGGTGTTCCAGATATAGTTTGGGTCACCATTGAGGGGATAGAGGCTGAACAGATTGACCAGATGCCCTTCGTTCACGACGAGGTTTTCGTAGTAGGTTCCAGGTTGAACAAGAACCGTGTCTCCTGCCTGCGTGGCGTCGATGGCGGCTTGGATGCTGCCATATTCATCTGGTACATTGAGGACAGTCGCCTCAGAGATAATTGGGAATACTGCAAAGGAGAACGCGACTAGCGCATAAACCAGAGTAGGTGAGGAAATATATCGAAGGTGCATTAATCCTTCCGTGAGTTGGTTGGGGGTAAATGAATCAATAATCGTTCAAGCTGTCGATCTGTGAGCGGAAACCGTTTCACAAATTGACAGTTCGAGCGTTATACGGGAGATATATATTTTCGTTTGAAAGGAAGTGCAAACCAACGATGGATTGAGGTCAATACGGTCACTCAAGCGGGTAAAATTCTTAATGTTTTTAAAAGCTATATGATTGATTTTATACAGAGTCTCTTTTGCATTACCGCATACAACGCTCAGTTTTACAATTAGTCGTAGATATTGTAAAAGGAGACAGACCTGTCCAAAATAGATATTTGAACTCCGGGAGCAGGAGCAGCGTGTAAGGGGAAAGCAAAGCACCTTTCACCACCCCTGCACCGGAGATTCCAATGACTCAATGCGCCAGCCTATTCAGCCAGATACTTGCTCTGTTCAATCGTAACGAATTTGCCGATATCGTTCATAAGCATCGCGCTGAGCGACACCCCAAAGGCTTCACTTGCTGGGATCAGTTCGTTGCTATGCTCTTCTGCCAGACGGCCCAAGCACACTCGTTACGCGAAATCTGTGGGGGACTCTCCTGCTGCCTTGGCAAAGTAAAACACTTGGGTATTAAGGAAGCTCCCAAGAGGTCAACTCTTGCTTACGCTAACGAACACCGGCCTTGGGAAGTCTTTCAAGATTCTTTCCTTCACACATTAGGGCTATGCCAGGCAGTTGCCAAAAACAAGAAACGGCGCTTTCGTACTTATGTACATTGCCAAGTATCCCCGCGAACTCGGTCGAGCGGAAATGGTTATGCTTCAATTGCAGCCAAATCGTGAATGGCTCACGGTTGCCCCGACTGAAGGATCGATCGCTGCAGGTCAAATTGAGGAACTGGAGCTGAACTTCCTGGCCGAGGACGAAGGGGGAGCCTGGCAATTCGAATTAGGCGGATATGACGGTGAAGTTGTATTTTCTACCGACGGTCGAGGCGAACAAACTCTCTTGCCGGTACATCTCGAAGTGATCGAATGGTCCGGTGTGGTGGAAAGGACGGTTGAGACGCCATCCAGTGGAAACCTACGTGCAGCATTCCCCAATCCCTTCAACTCCTCGACTACTATCAGCTTCTCGACAGGCTCGTCAGCTCATCCTACGCGATTGGCAGTCTATGCATTGGATGGACGGTTGGTGAAGGAGTTGGAAAATGGAAAATGGAAAATGGGAGCGTGAGGAGCGCTATTTGGGATGCAGGCGGAGCGCCGGCGGGAGTGTACGTGGTTAGACTCGAAATTGCGGGAAAGTCGGAGGCGAGGAAGGTGGTGCTGGTGAAGTAGGGGAGTTTGAAATTTGAAATTTGGAATGCGGAATTTGGGACGAAAAGAATTGAGAAAACAAAGCCCTTCTCTTGCGGAAAGAGGAGGGCTTTGATATTTTAGTTACATAAACTTCAGTTATATGAAGGTCTCCAAAATGAAAGCGACTCGGTTAACTGCCATCGGAGCCCTCGCGCTAATCTTTCATTTCTCACCCTTAAGCGCTGCCCCGAATCTCACATTCCCGGACGGTCCCGCCTATCACTGGTCGAGTTCTTATCTTAGCATACTTGGAGCCTACTCGATAGACGAAGGGGAGCGGCTGATGATAATCTTCAGTTGCTATCGCGCTTCCGACGGAGCGCCTCACACCTACATGCAGATAATCGATAACAACGGAAACGCTGTTTACGATCCTGCTATGCAGCTAACAGCCGAAGCCGCTCAATCCAAACCGAGTAATGCCATGCAGGACGAAGATGGCAATATCTTCGCAGCCTGGGCGACGCGGAGCCCTGCGCAACAGGACATCTGTTTGCTCTACGCCATGAAATGGGATAATCGCGGAGAACCGGTCTGGGGAGGGGAACCCCGCGTTATCGGTTCAATCCCGATCGGAAGCGATCTCAACCAAAGCCCGGGTGTATTATCAGACTATCACGGCGGATTTTACTTCGTCACCAATATGCGGTTTCTGGCGATCGATGAGAACGGCAGTTTTCGGCTTGATTGGCCCTGGCGCGGAGTGCGACCCAATTCAAACTACAGCATGATGTATTACATCGGCGGAACTCCTCCCTGGGAGATCAAAGACGACGGAGTTGGCGGGATTTGGTGGGAAATGTACGACCGGAACGATCCCGACACGCGCCTGATGTGGAATCACTTAGACTACAATGGTGAACTCCTCTGGGAACTACCGCGCGGGTTTAATGCTGATTGGATTCAGGAAGTGATTTACGGGGCAAACTTTCTTCAAGGGAACAATGGCGGGGCCGTATTCTATGCATCAGTTCAACGACAGCAGGTTCTCTTTCTGGTTGATGAAAACGGCGTCATTCCGGGTCAAGAGTATTTCAATGAAGTGGGAGTCCAAGTTTATAGGACCATCAAGCTTCAGGATGGAACGGTTGTCGGAGCTTGGGCTGGCAGTGAGAATGGCCTCCACACAACGGGCTTGATCGCTTATAACCCGGAAAGCAACTCATTTCCGTGGGGCGAAGAAGGTTTGGTGTTGGGTAGGGATCCTGTCGGTGAACGCAGCGGTGTTTATGGTATGGGCGAAATGATTAACGGTGAGGTGATGGTTGCTCGAGACCAATTGGGACAAGCGTTGCTCTTTCGAATTGCTTCTGATGGTGAACTGGTTTGGAACGAGCCGCAACAATTGGATCAAAACCATCCTTACTGGATTGTTTCCAAATCAGATAATGGCTGTTGGGCGCTTGGATACTCCTGGTTCGGATACGGAACGGAAGTCATTCCTCTATTGAGAAGCTATGATGAGGAAGGTTGGCCGACCGATGAATCCTACATTGATTGTGGGTTCGACACTCGAACCTCGCCGCTTGCTCTCGATATCCGGTTGGACGATGCAGGCAGATACCGTTCGACGTTTTATCAGATGAGTATCGGTTTAACGGAGCAGATTCTCGGGGCGGATGGCGAGATCATCGGAGAACCAACCGGGCGTGTAGTCGTGCCATCCAGTATATTCAATTTTAACTATGACTCTTACCATTCAACATTTTGCGGAGACCGGACTGTATTCTCATTCTGGGGCTGCGATCTATATGACACATCCCGTTACTTTTTCTGGCGTTCCGCTGTTAGTTTGAACGGTGAGGAGTTATGGACCGCGACGACGAGCGACAGCCTTTGGTTTCCACGTCTTCAATCCGAGAACTGGGGGCTGCCAATCGTAAACGCTTCTCCGGACGGAACCCACCTGCTGATGACTCGCGAGCGAAAGTACCGGAGGCCGGAGGAGCCTCGTCGTGAACACCGCCTTATCTGCTTCAGCGCGGCGACCGGCGACATTGAGTGGCAGATCACTCCCGACCAATACCCGTTCGACGCAGGATCCAACACCAGTTATGTCAATGTTATTCCAATGGATAGCATTGTGTATCAAGTTTACACCCCTCCGACATTACCGTTAGTTATCGCGGCGTTCAATTATCAAGGTCAGACGCTTTTCATCGACAGTCTTTCTCGACCGCTCAACGGGGTGATAGATCCGGTCTATTCGGTAACAGCCGCAAATGATAACGACCTGTGGATCGTTACGGGCGCCGCTGCCGATCAGAACCTCGATCCCGTAATCAGTTTCTTTGATGGGGATACCCGGCGGCTCAGCCGTAGTTTTCATATCTATACGGTTCCGTTTAACGGTATCAGACCGGTAGTCGAGCAATTTGGAGTGGTCCCTTCCGGGGAAAACCTGTGGATATTGCCCTTTATACAGCGCGGTCAGGGGGTGCAAGGCTTGACGCCAGACGGGGAGCCTCTGCTTGGGGACATTGGCTTAACTCCTCCCACCGCCGACACTTGTCATACTCCGAGATCTCTGATGGGATTTTCCGACGGAAATAATGGCTTATGGCTCATCTGGAGAGAAGCCAGCATCAGGATGCTGCATATCGATGGAGAAGGGCGAGTATATCCAGGCTATGATCCTGAAGGACTCATTCTTTGGGAGGAAACATATCAGGCATACCTTAACGGAGGTTTTCCGCAGAGCGATGGCAGCATCATTTTATCAGGCTACACCCAATCGACCAACGACCCTATGGGTTGGTTTGCAAGCTCTGGCGGTTACACCATCCAGAGGATTTGGGAAGATCCGATAGTTGGAGTTCAGCGCGAATCGATCAACCCCGACCTGACATTCCAAATCTCCCGAATATCGCCTAATCCGTTTAACTCGACGACCACGATTCGCTATACTCTGCCGGTTGCTGGAGAAGCGTCGCTGCGAATCTTCGATCTGTCGGGACGGGAAGTCGCGACGTTGGTAGAGAAGGGGGCTCAGCAAGCTGGACCCTACGCGGTGAGATGGGACGCGGGGAATATAGCAGCGGGGGTGTATGTAGTAAGACTGGAAACAGGGAACCAAACTTTGAACCGGAAGATCATTCTATTACATTAATAGATCACGACAACTACTCCACGAGAAGGCGCTCCATGTTGATTCTACGTTTATTGCGCTGTATCGTAGTTGCCATTCTTCTGGCAACACCCTCAGCTCTGCGCGCACAGTTTGCCTTGCCTCCGAACGGCGTCCCTGTGCTGCGAGATACCAATATCAATTTTGAAGAAGGCTTCAACTGCGTTCTGTCTGGCGGTGAATCGGTCACCGCTTGGACTGCTCAGGATTTGGTAGGATTTCGGCGCGCCTACACAGAAATTATCACTCCGGAAGGCGAGCACATCTACCCCGACGATCCCCCGCCCCTTTCGCAACCCGATCGACAGTCGTATCAGGCAACTTCATATCCTTCTTCTGACGGCGGCGTTTTCATTCAATGGGTTGAGCGCGTAGAAGATGGCGTCTGGGAAACGCACATCCAAAAGCTCAGTTCGCGCGGCGAAATCCTATGGGCCGAGGGCGGAATCGCAGCCGCCCGAATTGAATCGGTCATCATCCGGGCGTCCATTTTTTATCCATCATCCGACGGCGGTTGCTTCATAGTTAAGTATGACGCGCAAGGCTCCAACCTTCGCGTCAAAGGCTTCGACGCGGACGGTCGAACTAAGGAAAACTGGCCTGAAGACGGCCTCATCCCGGACTCACTCGCTTCAGTCATCATTGCGCCTGATGCGTGGGGAGGATACTGGTACTTGATGCGCGATAACACCATGAACCGCATCACCTCTCACGGCGAACGTCTCTGGGAGGAAGATCGGGCCATCGAGTTGCCAGCCGGATTTGATTGGTGGTTGTCGTGGAAATCCAACGGCCCGCTGCTGTTTGTCTTGTCGAGAGGCGACGCCTGCCAGTTTAGTATCGCGATCTATGATTCTTCAGGCGAGAGGATTGCCCAAGACCAACTCCTTGACCGTGAGTTAATGGGGGATCAGGAAGTTTGGTCAGAGTGGTTCGTAACCGCCGACAGCAGTGTGTACATCGAATACACGATTTCGAGTTTTGGAGGAAGCGACGTTGCCTCGCTGGTCGAACCTCCACATTTCGTCTGCTTCAAACCCTTTGAAGATGTGCGGCTCCCATGGGGCGAAATCGGCGCGACTCTGCGAGCATTTGAAGATCCATTCCAGTTCTCGATGAATGTCCTTCCCATGCCAATGTTCATGCTCGACAGCGTGCTCATTATTCAGAATTCAGATACTTTCTATGGGATGAATTCAGAAGGCTTCGAGGCATGGGGAGATCATGTTATCCAACTTCCGGAAATTGACGTCTGGGGGCGTTACTATTTAGCCTCAAACGGAATCACTCAAGCATGGGCCACCAATCCGGGCGATCGCACCAGATGCTGGCTGTTGGGCAGCGATGGAAGTCTGCCGCTGGGAGATTCCGCCGTTGCGATCATCCCGCATCAGCGATACGCCAACGGCCACGTCTCTGCATGGCCGAATGCAAACAGGGGGCTGAATCTGATTGGCGTCGATGCGTTGCGAGGATTGGTCCGCCAGAGCGTCACGGACCAAGGCGAGGTTACCGTTCCGCTTGACGGGGAGTTGATCGAACCGACCTTCCCCTACATTGGACGTGATTTTGAATCAGGAACGGTTGGCGACAACTTCTGGATCTGGCAGCAGATAAGCTTCTACTCCGGTGTCTTGGCGCTCCTCAACGCAGACAATGAAGTCGTTTTCACCACTGAAGTCCAGATACGCGGTCAGGGAGATTTCAGCAATACAAATCCGAAGGTAGCTTCCAATGGTCGTGACCAAATACTGATCAATGCAAGTGCAGGCGCCTACAGGGTGAGCCTCTTCAGTTATAATCTGGCAGGAGAAAGAACAGGTCATGCAACGGTGGATTTCGACCGAATAACGGCGATCGGTTACTGGCCAGATCACGGTTGGGTAATGGCAGGATCCTACACCGGAACGAAAGTGTTCTTGCTGGATGACCAACTGCGGCCAGTCTGGGACAATCCACGCTTCACATCACATACTGTTCAGGCTATCTCGTATGACGATTCAAGCCTCTTTCTAACTGGTGCGGTCTGTTCTCACGACGCTCGGCAGGCGAAAGGACACCGGACGACGGTCAGGAATGGCCAGGATGGGGGTTTAATCGAGAGTATCGATAGTACGCTGTTGTTCGCTGACTCGACATGGCAAACAAACTGGGCTTGCATCCCGGGAAAGAATGGCGCGTTCTGGTTCGTTGGTAATGGCGAGAGGATGCCGTTGCGCCACCGCGTACAAATGCTCGGAACAAATTGGCGTAGGCAGTTGGGAGATGGAGGGCTCCTCCTCGGCGCCAGTCATCTCGATCGGACAGACTTCTGTCAGGTTGTCTGCGATAGCGAGGGCGGAGGTTGGATCGTTTACGATGTGCCGGACACAGTGAGAGTTCTACACCTTGATCATTCAGGAAGACCGACGCGCAATGTTTATCCGCGGGAGGGCTTCGATGTCTATGCGGGACCGGGGATGGGCTTGATCAACTCGACGCTCGATCCTCGAACCGGAAGCCTATGGATCGTGGGTGGTCAATCCTATAGCTATGTTCATAACGTCTGGAACGCCACGGTTCGTGTACAGCTCGTCAGTGACGAATGGGTTAAGGTAGCGCCATCGGTTGACCCGACGCCTCATGTATTTGACCTTACCCCCGCTTTCCCCAATCCCTTTAACTGTTCGACGACCATCAAGTTTGTGTTGGTGGTGGATTCAAGAGTAACGCTGACCGTTTATGACTTGGCCGGACGGGAAATCAGCACGCTGGTAAATGGCGAAATAAAGGCAGGAGCGCACTCATTGACTTGGAATGCGGAAGGGGTCGCGGCCGGGCTTTACGTGGTCAAAATGGAAGCCGGGGCGTTTAGCGCAAGCCGAAAAGTCATACTTCTAAAGTAAGCTTTTACGAAATAACCCGTCAAGCAACTATCTGAAGATAGGGGAAACGATGCTGTAGGCGGTTACGACTCTGTTGATAGCTCTTGGAGTCGCGGCGAGACCATAACGGAAACATCCTCAAAATTAAACACCCTCGCGATTGTATCACGAGGGTGTTTAATGTCGATTGGTATTTTGACCGAATCAGTAAGAGTAACTCCATGAATACTCTCTGTTCCCTTTCCCGGTTCAAAGCGAATCGCTGCCCGTTAACTTCGGTCTTTCGACAGATGAAGAAATTTCAGTAACCGCGACCAGGAAAAGTCATCGATCATTGAATATACAACCGGCACGAGAAAGAGAGTCAGCAGTGTGGACGTTAACAGACCGCCGATTACCGCCTGTCCCATCGGCGAGCGGAACTCGCTACCTTCCCCCAGCGCGAACGCGACTGGTACCATACCGAAGATCATAGCGAACGTGGTCATCAGAATCGGCCTCAGACGTGTGGCCCCTGCCTTGATCAGCGCCTCACTCCGGTTCAATCCGCGCGATCTGAGAGTATTGGTGTAGTCAACCAGCAGAATACCGTTCTTCGTCACCAGACCCATCAGCATAATGATACCGATAAGCGACATCAAAGAAAGGGAACTCTGCCACACAATCAAAGCCATCACCGCGCCGATCAGGGACATCGGTAGTGAGAACATGATAGCAAAGGGGTAGGTGAAACTCTCGAACTGAGCCGCCAGAACGATATAGACGAATATAATAGCCAGCATCAGTGAAAGCAGAATGTCCGCGAAGGCTTGCTTCTGCATCTCGCCCATGCCGACAACGCCAGCGGAATAACCGGCGGGCATCCTCATCTGGTTTACTTTGCTCTGAACGTCAGCCATCACCTCGCCAAGCTGCCGCTGGTAGAGGCTCGCCTCGATGCGTATCTCACGCTGGCGGTCGTAACGATTGACTTTTGAAGGCCCCGAAGAAGCAGAAACGTCGGCGATGTCGCTGACAGGAATAAGCAGTTTCTGCTTTGCGGCGTCATCTTTCGTGCTCTTGACAGTCAGATTGTTCACATCCTCAAGCCATTTGCGATCCTTCTCCGCTAACCTCACTCGAACATCATACTGCTTGTCGCCCTCCTGGTACTGTGTTGCCACCACCCCATCCACCATATAGCGAACGTTAGAGGCGATAGCGGCGATGCTGACGCCCAAATCCGAAGCACGTTCGCGGTTAATACGGATACGGTATTCAGGTTTTGAAAACTCAAAACTCTTAGTGATATCCACCGTCCCCGGCGTCGCTTGCACGATGCCTTCAATCTGGTCGGCGAGCATCTTCAACGTATCCAGATTATCGCCCCGAACGCTCATAGAAAATGCTTTTCCTCCCCCACCGGGACCGTGCGAAGTTACGAATCCTATCTGAACTCCAGGGATGCTTGATAGGTCATTTCGCATTTCGTTGGTGATTTGCTCAACGCCCTTGGTTCGCTCGTGCTTCTTGACAAGTTTCACAAGAATCGAAGCAGTTGTAACCGGATCATTGCCTGACCCGATGGTGGTAAGAGTTGAGGTAACCTCTTTTTCGATTTGACAACCACTTCGACTTTATCGCAGATCGTCCGCGTTTGCAGCAAGGAACTGCCGGGCGAGGTCACCAGTGAGATTGTGAGTTCGCTCTCGTCTGATGACGGGAAAAATGACGTCCCAAGAAATCTGGTGCAGTAGAGGCTGCCAACGAAAATTATGATTGCGCCAAAGAGAACTGACTTCCGGTATCTCAACGACCACGCGATTGCCGTCTGATACTTGCGACTGGCAATCTCAAAGAAATGATTGAAGTAGTAAAGTAAGCGCTTCAGCGGACCACCGGTATTGGTTAGATCTTCGTCGTGTTCGTTAAGCCAGCGCGAGGAGAGCATCGGCGTCATTGTGAATGCAACGAAGAGTGATACCAGAACTGAAACGGAGACCGTAATACCAAATTGATAGAAGACCCGACCTACCATCCCAGGGATGTAAGCGACAGGAACAAAGACCGCAACAACTGTAAACGTCGTCGCCATCACGGCAAGCCCGATTTCACTTGTCGCTACTTTCGCTGCCTCCATAGGAGACTTCCCCATCTGGAGGTGCCGGTAAATGTTCTCAATCACCACAATGGCGTCATCTATCAGCAGACCGACGGCCAGCGACAGCGCAAGAAGCGAGATCATATTTAGTGTGAAGTTCAAAGCATACATCACGATAAAGCTTGCGATAATTGAAGTTGGAAGAGCTATCGCACTGATGATCGTGGCCCGGGCGTTGGCGAGGAACAGAAAGACGATAATGATTGCCAGGGAGCCGCCGTAGAGGATATCAAAAAGCACATCATTAACGGAATCACGGATACGTACGCTGTTATCTCGGGCAATACTCATCCTGATGTCAGGCGGCAGCTCCTTCTGGATGATTGCGACCTGCTTTTGAAGAGATTCGGCGACCTTGACTGTATTCCCGCCTGATTGCTTTTGAATGCTTAAACCTACCGCCGGAACTCCATTATCGAGTGTCAAACTGGTCTGCTCCTTTACGCCATCCACCACTCGCGCAACGTCTGACAAGTAAACAGGCCTTCCACCGGGCGATGTGATAATAATCCGGTTGAAATCGGCGACGTTCTCAAGCTTGCCCATCGTCCTTAACAAAATCTGTCGTTTGCCCTGATTAAGATTACCGGCAGGGACTTCCAAGTTTGAAGCTGAAATCGCCTGCACGATGTCGGGAATCGCCAATTTGTAAGATTGCAGTTTAGCTATATTCACTTCGATCTGGATTTCCCGTTCAGATCCTCCCACAATGTCAACTCGACCGACCCCCGGAACATTTTCCAAACGCTTCTTGATTACGTCGCGTGTGTAAGTCGTGATCTCCTTCTCGGATCGGTCACCCGAAACCGTCAGAGTGAAGATAGGCTGGCTCGCCATATCCAAGCGCTGGATGACCGGATCTTCGATATTTGTGGGCAGATCGGCTCGAATCGCGGCAATTTTCTCACGAACATCCTGCGCCGCGGTCTTGGCGTCAACCTCCATTTTGAATTGGACGACAACGATCGAGACGCCTTCTTGAGATATCGATGAGATGTGGTCTATTCCGCCCACCGTGTTGACAGCGTCTTCAATCTTCTTGGTGACGTCAGATTCTATCTGTTCAGGTCCGGCTCCCGGAAGCACAGTCGTGATCGTAACATAAGGCATATCAACATTGGGGAATTGATCTATATCGAGTTTTACATACGAGAATAATCCGAGCACGATGAGCGCCGCCACCATCATCGTAGCAAATACGGGCCGCTCAATTGAGACATCTGACAGCTTCATAGGTTCGATACTCCTTGGACGAGGCTATTCAAAGCCGTCATTATTTGCCCGGGTTAACGATGGATACGCTGCCGCCTTCGCGAAGGTTGTTCCAGCCGAGAGTAACGACGACTTCGTTGTCACTGAGTCCGCTCTGCACGACTGTCCTCAGCCCATCGGAAATCCCGGTGATAATCGTCTTCTGATGCGCCTTCCCTTGCTGGACGACAAACACCCGGCTTGTATCCCCGTCGACCAGTATCGCCTGACTCGGTATTACCAGAGCGTTCGACGCGGGTTTGCCGTTGTATTTCACTTTGACGAACATCCCCGGCTTAAACCATTTATCGGGAGTATTCGGCATGGTCGCGTTCACCTCAAAGGTGCGCGATTGCGTATCCGCAGAGCGAAACACTTCGGATATCCTGCCTTCTATCGGATCGCCGCCCCGGCCTTCCGATTCAATGAACACCGACTGCCCTGCCGCAAGACCAAAGGCGTCGGCTTCATTCATATTGAAGGTCACCTTCATCTTCTCGACTTGTGCGATTGTAATCAACGCAAGGCCGGGATTCGCCATGTCGCCAACCTCAACCTTGACGGCGACCACGCTGCCCGATATCGGCGCGGTCAACTCAATGTTCTTCTTGGTTGCATCAAAATTAGCCTTGGCGACGTCGTAGGCAGTCTGCGTACCCTCTAATGTCTGAAGCGAAATCGCCCCTTCCGCATATAGCGCCTTCATCCGGTTCAGATTCCGCTCCGTGTTCAAATATCCAGCCTCGGCCTGCAAATATTGCGAGGAAGGGCCTTCTTTGTCGAGCATGATCAGCGTCTGCCCCTTGGATACGGTTTGGCCAACCGAAGCATTAATAGCGACGATCCGCTCTGGAATCCTCGACACCACATCGGCCTGCTCGAATCCTTTCAAAGCGCCAGTGTAAGTCTTTGTTATCGAGATGTCTTCCCTGACTGCAGTAACCACTTCAACCGGCGTTATCCGCTCCTTGGAACTAAACGCTGCCGTTCCCGTCTCGGTCTTGCCCGGCTTACCGCACCCAGCCAACATCCCGCCGCCGAACAAGGCGAGGAGGCTATAGAGCATTAAACTTTTGATGTTGATCCTGAACAAAGGTATATTCCTCAGAAATGGTTGTTGATTATTCCGCCGGAAGGCTCCGACAACTAACGAAGGTTACCCACATAGTACTGCCAGTCAACCTTTGCCGTCAGGAAATCGTAAATCGCCTGAGCGTGCATAGTCTGAGTCCTCGTCATTGCAACCTGTGCGTCGAGTAGTTCCAACTGCGTGCTGATACCGTTGCGGTAGCGGGTCTGTGCAATTTGCAGAGCCTTCTTTGCTTGTTCGAGACTCTTTGATTGAGCCTGAATCCGCTTCCTCGCTTCTACCATATGATCTGCCGTCGCCTGAATCTGAAGCTGCAATCCCTCTTCGGCCTTGGTTTTGGTAATCTGAATTTTCCGCTCATCCGAGGACGCCTGCTGAATCCTGGAAGCAGTTCGGAACCCGTCAAACGGAGTGAACGAGAGTGAAACTCCGAAGGCAAGCGCATCCTGCCAGCGATATGAGCCGATATCGAATGTATTATCCTGAGTCTGCCACCGGTAGGAGCCGACCAGATAAAGGCTCGGGTAATAACTCGCTCGTTCTACTTCGACGTTCTTCGCAAGAAGAGATTCCTGAAGCCGCAGTTGCATTAGTCCCGTATTTTTCTCGGTTGCCCGGACAGTCGCCGCAGCTACCTCATCCATAGTGAGGTCGATAAATTCGAGATCGCCCTGTAACGACAATTCCCTGTCTAATGGAATTGCGAGAAGATTCTTCAGCGCGTTCTTGGCTAGTTCGTAATTATTCTCCGCCGATGTAAGAGACGGCTCGGTGTTCGCCACTTCAACTTCAGCGCGCAGCAGATCGAATTCCGCAGCGGCTCCTGTTTGATAGGCGGTCCGTATGTTATCGCGATTAGCCGTCACAACGCTCAAGCCCTCGCGGGTGACATCGACCAGCTTTTTCGTCAGCAGAGTCTGATAGTATGCCTTGGTCACGCCGCGAATCGTCGCTTCCTCGGTCGCTTCCTCCCCCTTCACGAAGAATTCGTGGTAGGTTTTTGCTATTTCAAGTGCGATCCCGACCTTTCTGCTCCAAAGCGGTTGCGCTAATAATGCAGAGAAGGAGTACGAGTTATCCATAGTAGTCTTAATGGACATACCATTGAACAGCATAACCGTCGGAATCGCATTACGCATATAACTGCTCGATACTTCTACCTGTGGCATTGCGAGCGAGTAAGCTTCCCGGATCTGCGCATTCGATTTGATGACATCCTGCTGCGATCCTTGAACGTCACGGTTCTGTTTCAACGCAAGATCGATTGCCTGAGGAAGTGTGATCTCCATCATCGGTTGAACAACCGCAGAGTTTTCAGCTTGAACCGACAGGGAAGTCAGACCGATCAAGCTTACGATTACAGAAAGTAAGGTTGATTTTGATTTGAGTTTTCTGGTCACGACCGGAACCATTTTTCGTCCCTTATCAAGTGTGTTTGGCAACGCCGTCGAAGAAATTGGCGACGATCAGTGCGACCGCCTCTTCCGGGGAGCCTAAAGAAATCGGGAACTCCTTCTTCTGCGCCCCGACGCCGAAGGTGCGTACCATAAGATCAAAAAGACCTGCTAACTGCAAAGCGTCTCCCTGCCGGAAACGACCGGATTCAATTTCAATCGAGATCACTCTTGCAATCACTTCCCAGATCTTCCGAATCTTTCCGGACAGAACCTGCAACCTTTCTTTACTATTGCTCGCTTCGAGGATGTGTCCTTCCTTCATGAGCATATGGAAGAACTCATGCTCCTGTCCAGATAAAATCACCGCAAGCGCATACGCGCGAAACTTGTCACGAGCGAACCCTTCGCCCTCTTCAAATATGCGCACAGCAAGTGCGACACTCTCTTCAAGGAATTGCTCGATCATCCCCCAAAGAAGCTCTTCCTTATTCTCAAAGTAATTGTAAATAGTGCCTTTACTGAATTCAGCCGATTGCGCGACTTCTTCCAATGTGGCGTTGGCGAAACCTTTGGCGATAAAGAGCTCTCTGGCAGCAATCAAGATGTCAGTTCTCCGCCGGAGCCGCTCAAGCTCCTTTCGGGATGGTTTCGTTTCGGGGTTGCTTGAATCCATAAGTCAGCTCCTTACCGACTGAACGGTCATTAACTAAACCGATAAGTCATTTATTGACTCGCCGGTCATAATCTAATAGCAATCCGAACACAATACAAGAAGAGTTAGACTCAACCACGTTAAAGAGCGAGAATCTTTCACATACCACAGAAACCGACTATTTACCTGCACGGTTACGACATTTTCGCATCCGCGTGGGATATGCACCTCACTTGTCCACCATTAGTTGCCTCAAGTTTCAAGCCCACCTCTCGCTAACAATTCAAAGCTGGAACTTTCTGGCGGGCATAACTTGACGGTAACAGTCTCATTTTGCGGATAAACAAAGAGCGACCCAATTTCTGGATCGCTCTTGCTGTTTTGCGATGAGTGAGGCTAACCGCTATTTCAGCAGCGTCAGCTTTGTCAGCCGCACCTGCCCGGCGTACTCCAGCCGCGCCAGATACACGCCGGTCGGATTGGCGTCGGCTGTCCAGTCGATGGTGTGAACGCCTGCCGCTTGATTGCCGTCCACCAGTCGGATAACTTCGCGCCCCGAAACATCGAAGATGCTCATCCGCACTTTGCCGACCTCCGGTAATCCGTAGGTCAATCTAACAGAGCTGTTGAAGGGATTGGGATAGGGCGCGCTAAGACCGAATTCAACCGGACGAGGTTCTTCGCGACGGTCTGTCGCGTTTGGCATAATGAAAAAATGGAACGGCTGAATACAGGGAAATTCGTCTTCGCCCCTTGGTTGAGCAACTACATTCCATTCGATGCGACTGCCAAATCCAATCGGCAGCCCCAGTGTGTCGAGATTCAGCGCCAGAGACGTGTCAGAAACTTCAAAATTCACTAAGGCATCATTGAGTCCAATCTCAAAGCGGTACGAGACGGTATCGAAGGCGCCGACGGCTTCCCAGATGAATTCAATTGGCGGCATGCGCAGACTGTCACCCTGTAATGGGAGGGCGATGAGTGTGTCGCCATTTTCCGGCGAAATCAAGGAGAAGGGCGGTGGCGGAGGAATAGAGATCACATCAAGCGAGACCATCAGGTGGAACCCATCCTCACTGGCGTTATGACGGAATACAATCTCGGCATCAAACAGCGTGTCAGGCAGAGCCGTCGCATCGAGCGTTAAAATCAGGTCCTGTGTTTCGCCTGCTGGAAGCTCGCCCTCAAAGACGTCGAGATCAAACCAATCTTTGCGAGCGTCAAGCTGATAGACCATAATGCAGTCGCCGCCGTCAGCCGGAGGTGCGTTTAGAATAGTCATCATTACCCAACTATAGACGTCGAACTGATTGGTGATATACAAACCGGTCAACGATTGTCCCTCTGGAACCTGCAAAGCAGCGACGAACATCGTGTCACCAGTCTCCGTGTTCATTTTATGAATTAGTGGTTGATTCCCGGCTGGTACATTCAAGATGTATAAGGGATAACCGTCTGGATCATCTCGCCAATATGACAATCCGTATATGCGGAATCCAAGACGATTTAGCTGGTCCCCAACAGCATTTCCGTCAAGGTCAAAGGTCGCTATGTTGGAAGTCGTCCCAGCAAGATAAAGCAACCCTCGGTCACTGTCCCATGCAATGTTGTTTGTTGGAGTGAACGGCGCAGGCCACTGTCTGACAAGCTGACCATCCATGCTCTGTGCAAATACCGAGTCATCGCCAGATCTCCAGATTAATTCTCCATCCCACTCGATATCCTTGTATCCATATCGCGAGTCTCCAAACTGCGGAAATCTGTTGACGAATGATCCTTCCCGGTCGATTACATAAATCGTGCTGGGTTGATCGCCCGCCGAGCCGCAAATGTAGAATCTATCTTGCGCGAAGACCACCCCCTCGATTCTATCGTCGCCAGTGGAATCTGTGGCATGGTAAGAACGGCGTAACTCACCGAGTTCATCGTTTGCATCGCCGAGTAGTCTTTTATCCGCCGACCAAATGAGCGGGCCGTTGCCTTGATTCGAGATGTTGAACGGAATATCGATGCTCTCGCCAACGGGAAGTTCCGCTCCAAGCTGATCGTCCGAGATGGAGAAATCGGGGTGACGAAGACTGAAGTTCACTTCTAAGGTTTCGCCGAACGCCAGATCAAAGTTTGTTAACGTTGAGTCATTATAGCCGACTCTCGAGGCGGTCAGATCGAAATGTCTCCCCCTCACCCCATTGATTCTCCAGTAGCCATCCTGATCAGTATGCACGCTGTCACCAAGATTTGTGAAGATTGATGCCTCATTCAGCGGATTTCCATTAGCCAAATCGAAGACATGACCGAATAGTATTTCACTTGTTGACAAACCGATTTCGATGCGAGTCACAAAGGCGTCCCATTCCCCACCATTGAATGACCTATCAAGCGCCCCTTCAGTCACTGGGAAGTTATTGCTTCTTGTTTCACCAGCAATAATTACTCCTCGAGATTCGTCAGAGGCAATACCAAAAGCTTTATCACGATCTCCGCCACCGCAATAAGAGCCGTATAGCAAATCATTCCCATTCCCGCTCAGTCGGGCAATGAAAGCATCGGCATCACCATTAATGGAATTATCGATCGCGTCTTCAGTGGTTGGGAAATTATTACTGTAAGTGTACCCACTGACTACCACCCCATCCGAACCATCCAGGATAATTGCTTCAGCGAAATCCCACCGGCCACCTCCCAAGAAAGTACTGTAAAGCAGTCTGCTGAGATCTTCGTTGAACTTGACCACGAACGCATCGTATTCGTCTCCATTATATGACCTATCGAAAGAACCTACAGTGGTTGGAAAATCTTCACTAGAGGTAAATCCTGCGAGCATAATAGCTCCACTCTCTTCTACTATGATTGCATTCGGCCGGTCTAACTCATCACTGCCCAAGTAAGTACTGGAAAGTAACTCTGAGCCATTCCGATTCAATATACTTACAACAACATCCCATTCGTCACCGTTATATGAACGATCGAATGCACCATCAGTCGTGGGGAAGTTATCGCTGTAAGTACCGCCTGCTATTACCGCGTTACCTTCAGCATTGACTGAGATTGTTGCAGGAACATCCCAATCTCTCCCACCCAAATAGGTGCAATACCCTAACTGGCAACCAGTTAGATCCAGCAATGCAACCAAGATGTCACTCGCGCCATTAAACGATCTATCGAACGCTCCCCTTGTAGTCGTAAGATTATCACTTTCTGTATAACCTACTATTACCACTCCCCCTTGCCCATCAACAGACACATCTCCGAAATTATCGATTCCACTTCCTCCGTAGTAAGTACTACCGAGCAATTCATTGCCATCCGCGTTTAACCTTACGAAGAAACCGTCGCCATCACCTCCTAAAGTTTCATCTATTGATCCTTCGAGTGTTGGGAAGTTGCTGCTCCATGTGTACCCCACGACAAGCGCCCCGCCTTCGCCGTCATTAGTGATGCTTAATGCGTCGTCGGTGTTGTCTCCTCCTACATAGGTGCTGTAAAGCAGTTCGCTACCATTCTCATTCAATCGAGTAATGAACACATCCGTACCGCCATCAAATGAATCATCATAGGCGCCATCCGTAGAGGGAAATTCATTGCTATCTGTGTGTCCAGTTATAATTGAGCCACCTTGACTATCTGATGTAATTCCCAAAGGGTAGTCAGATCCGTTACTACCGACATACGTGCTATACACCAGTGGATCAACCACCAGAGACTTACTCGAATCATGCCCTTCCGGTAAAGCGACGCCAAAGGAGTTTTCCCCCTCAATCCTAAACTCAGCTTGAACCTCCTGCAACGAGCCGTCCTCTTCGATCTGGTACGCTTCGGGGAGCGCCATCCGCAACGTTCCCAGCGAGGTTTCCAAAGACAACTCTGTGCTCTCTGTGCCCCCTGTGTTGAAAGAGAGGTCTTCCGTCAAGCCGAGGCACTCGACTCGAATCTGGCTCGCATCGGCGCCGGGGTGGATGAGGAAGTCAAACTCGATCATATTCACAGCGGATGAAACGGATGAAGCGGATTCCGATCCTGGCTCTATCCGCTCAATCTGCTTAATCCGCTGTGAATCTTCTCCTCGCCACACCACATCAACGCCCGGCCAGACATCCTTCAACACCACCCGCTGAAAGTTTCCACAGTCCGGCGCCCATTTCGATTCGTCATTGCCGAGGAAATAGTTGTTGTTCCACGATACGCGTTCAGTGGATTCAATCGATGAGGCTGTTGCGGATGTTGTCTGTTCTGGAAGGAAGTTGCTGGCTGTGCGGGGAAGGGCGTTCTGGAACTTGAACTTCAAGGCGTGGGCTCTGCTCGGGTAGCGGTCGATCGCATCGAACCGCCGTATCTCCTCGGGCATCCCCATGGATCGCGGATCAGCGATCGGATCCGCAGTTGTGTCAGGCACACTGAACAGCACCGTGAACCCGTCCCGTTCGATGAACCACGTCAATCCTCCCGCGCCGTCTGCCTTAAACAGGACGCGTTCATCCCACTGACCACGGTTCTCGGTAAAGAACAGAGGACGTCCTTGATTCAGGCTTAGTGCGTTGAATTGAGTCGCGTCAGTCAGTGCAGACGCTTGGACGGTAAGCGAAATGACCGCTGCAACTGCAACGGTTAAGCGGGAGCTGAGGTGGCGGGACATTGGGCCTCATTCAATAAATCACAAGGCAGCCATGATCGGACATCTATAAGAAGAGGTTGATTCTATTGAGAAGGGAAGGTCATAGCGAGACATCGGTGTTCTACTGAAAAGTCGCATCGTTGATGAATAGCAAGTTACAGATGGATCTGTCTAATGTCAAGTTTATACCCAAGCATCTTCAAGCTATAAATCTCTGATATTTCATTCCATGTGAGCTTGTTACATGATGAATGATTTAAGCATCTTTTGTTGCAAATAAAGTTCGTCTGTCCGGCGCTCATGCTGTTCATCAAAATACTCTTTGAACTCGCTCTCAGGAATCCCGCCGAGTTCGAGCCCTCTTAAAAAGCCCAAGACCTCGTGCATCAGATCTTTGATCTTCTTACGAACGCCGGTGAATGTCGCGGGGTAAGCCCGTCGAAGTCAGGTATATTTGAACTGTCCGCCTGCCGTAATATCTGATTGTGCAGCGCCATAAGCTGCTGTAAGATGCTCTCAGCATCCTTGATTGTCTCCGGGTGTTGACCATTGAAAACGACGTGGATGTACTTTGAGGGAGGCGGTGGAAGCGGAGCTGCCAACACGCCATACAGCAGGCCGAACACCTCGGAAGCTGGAAGCGCCCCGGGTAAGAGGCTTAAGACCTTGGACAGAGACTCGTGGGTGACAAGCTTGTCGGGGTTTGGGTTTACTGTGGGCATAGGTATGATGAGTGCGATTGAAACGATGGTAACGGGAAGATCACATTCATGGATTCCTCCTACTTCACCAACTCGATATGCGCCAGATGATGCTTCCCATGCCAAGCGTAAATCCCGGCAATCTGCTCTACTGTCACATAGCGATCAAAGTGCGGAATATAGACGTCGCGCTTCCAGTCGCTCTTAGAGAGCGAGTTGAGTAAGATTACCCACCGTTCGTGTAAGGCGGTGAGTAGGATTACAGACGATCCGACAGGAGCCTCCTTCGCGTCAAACAGCTCTGCCCATAATTTCTCCTCGTACGATTTGACAGTTGGTCGATCCTCGGTCAAAGCGAGCCTCGTCCTGCAATAGGCATTCATATGGCTGTCTGCCAGATGATGAATGACCTGCCGAACCGTCCAACCGCCCTCACGATAGGGTGTGGAAAGCTGTGTTTCACTCAAGCCCGCAACCAGGGTTTCAAGCTGATCGGGGACGGTGGCCAACTCAGAAATCCATTGCGTGTGATGCTCAGTGGTAGGATTAACTGGAAACTCGAACCGGCCTATGGGATATTGATGATCCATGGTCTTCTACAGCCTTTCAATCTGGGCGTTTCTGGCTTACATACTCAAGCTGAGAAACGTCAAATCCTGATGTTTCAGCAAAGTGCACCAATCGCGCCAAGGTCTCCGCATCTAACGCAGGTTTGCGCGCAAGTATCCACAGGTAGTCAAAAGTCCCGCTCGTGACCACCGCGTAGGAGTAATCTGTGGTATCCAAAGAGATAACCTTGTAATCGCCATAGAACGGCCAGAAGAAGGTTACCTTCAGTAGCGGAGTGTTGCTGCCTTGCTTGAAGTAGCCGCGACCCTTCGCAGACTTCCATTTCTTCGCGACAGTATCATATCCCTGATTCAGAACATCAATGGCGCCGTCTTTCCGTAGCGAGTAGGTCGCCGTAACAGCCACGAGGTTTCTTTCAAAACGATGCGGCAGCCGGGCAATTTCATACCAGACTCCCAAGTATCTATTTGAGTCGAAGTTCTCGACGGGACGTAATAGACGAGTGCTGGTGGCGCAGGATGATAACATCATTGGTAAAATAATGATTGTGAATAACTTCAATAGAAAGTTAGAGTTCCTTCCGCGACCAACTTCTATCGATTGTCTTTTCCACCCAGTAGTCATTTTATACTACTCCGGCAACGATTTCTTCGGATACTTCCCACAGTTTCTTCGCGAGTCCGGCATCTTCGGCGTCAGGGCGACTCTTCGCCACATTGCAGTCCGCGAAATATTCCCCTGATACTCCAGCGATGTCCGGATGTACCGCAACGTATGTCTGTGTGGCCGCGCCCTGTGGGATGCTCTTCCAGGCAAGCGGTCCGATTACTGAGCTCGCTATCCTTGCTGCCGACCCCATATGTCTGCTAAGGTTGGTGTTGATCACACCGGGGTGCACAGCATTGGCCGTTTGTTTCGTTCCCGCAAGGTGTTTAGCAAGTTCCTTGGCGAAGAGCAAATTCGCGAACTTGGACTGCCCGTACGCGCCCCAGGGAGTGTAGCGCTTACCGCCATCAAGATTATCGAATTCAATCCCACCCTTGGGAGCCATCTTGTGTGCCGCGCTGCTCAGCATCACCACACGACCTTCTGCAGCAAGTTGGTCGAGCAGTCCCGTCACCAGAATGAAGTGACCGATGTGGTTGGTGAAAAACTGCTTCTCGAATCCATAGATCGTTTCAAGCTTGGGCAAAGCCATAATCCCGGCATTGCAGATCAGAGCATCAAGTTTGATTCCACCGCGCATCACCGATTCTATGCAGGCACGAACGCTCAGTGGTTCGGATAGCTCACATTCAAGTGGCAGCATCTTGCCCTTGACGGACTTAGAGGCTGCTTCTGCCTTCTCAAGAGTTCTTGCGGTTCCGATCACAGTTGCACCGCGCATAGTGAGCACCCTGGCAGTCTCGAACCCAAGGCCAGAGTTACAGCCCGTCAGAAGGATCATTTTCCCTTTCAGAGAAAGCCCCTCGGTCACCTGTTCTGCAGTCGATCTGTAGCCGAAACCGCTTGGCCCCTTCGATGTGAACATTCCGTAAACAGACATATACTTCTCGCTTTGATTTTATCGACGCTACGATCAGCGTCTGACCTCGAAGTTAATGGCTATCAGATCGTCGATAGCGTTGTTTCCTCCTGCGCCGATTGAGTCTGAGGAGCTGTCAACTTCTTCGATGGCTTCGGAAACTCTTTCAAGGAATAGCACCGCGCCTTCACCGGCAAGTACCGGGTCTATCTTGGCTACCTTTTTGATCTCCGAGACAGCTTCCTTGATTCGCGTTATCGCTGGTTGCGACCGCCGCCAAATGCATGGCGTCTGAACCTCGCAGCAAACGTCCATTTGTGCTTTGTTCCAGAGATAGGCTGTGTCGAATCTTTGGTTTTGTTCATTGATCTTCTTGGGCGGATTCGTAACTGATCATTTTATAGCTGCTTCGAAGCGAGGTCTTGGGGATCAAGGTGAATGTCGCCCAATTTATGAGATGGCATTGCAACCACATTGAGCCCGGAATCTTAACCTTATTCCCACGTCACCCCAATCCGCATCCTAAGGCTCCCGCTGCTAAGAGAGTAGCTCCCGACATACCCTCGCGCCGAAACCAACGAATTTATACGAAATGAGGTCGTCCCAATGAGGTCATTTGGATCAAAATCATCTTCATCGAAGAGTTGGAATGACCAAGCGCCGCTCCAATCAGTTACGTTGAAACCTGTGCCGTTGTAGGTCCAGATAATCGGTAAATCGCTCGAAACAACGTCCAGAACCACAGAAGATGTAGAAGCTATACCCCCAGACGGATAATTCAAGTTGAAAAATAAGTCCGGTCCGGTGGCAAGATCCCAATCCAATATTGATGGAATTGCATCAACAGCGACATACGTGATATTGATCTTTCCGGGAGTGATTGTTAGGGCCTTGCGCACCGTATTCGTTCTTGATGTCGCTGTGAAGGAGGCCGTGAGCGAAATAGTAAACTGACCATAAGACGTAAAGTTAATAGTTGGTGATACTTGAGTCGAGGTTCTACCACCTCCGAAATTCCAGAGATAGCTGTCCGCATTCTGTGACCGGTTCTGGAAGGTGATTTGAGCAGGTGTGACAGTTGCACCGGTCCACGTGAAATCTGCGATAGGATTTAGCGTCGTATCGGGCGTCATGAAGGTGACTTCATTTGTATAGCCCGAAAATCCAGAATCATTAAACGCTTTCACACGGTAAGAGTAAGTTGTATTGGATCTTAACCCATTATCTTGGCAAGCAGTTTGGTTGGCTCCCCTCACTGTAAGTTTCGACCAGTTCCCACCGAAGCCAACCTTATGTTCTACTACGAATCCATTCTCATTTCCCGATTGGTCAACCCACCGAAGTAAAATATTATTCCACGCATACGGTGTTATCGTCAGGTTAATCGGCGCCCGAGGTGGATTTGGATTATGCGCATCCCACGGATTGTCCCGTACCGCTTCATCTGGCCCGCCCAAATCACATCCTGTCAATGCCAGGATGATGGATAAAGCGCCTATTGACCAACTCAGCTTCACCGGAAGCATACCGTCACTCCAACCATAGTCCTCTGGCTATTGGCGGAAGCAAATGGGCTGACAGTCGGTAGAGCGCCAAGCGACCTCGCGACCGGTTTCTCGCCTCCGCCCCAGATTAAAGCATCGGTCAACTGCAGGGCGTACACGCCCGCTGCTGCGAAGATCATCAAGTTGAACCTGTCCTGAGCGTCGTCCATCTTCTTCAGACGGAACTGCATCTCGGAATATGCGGCGTCCACGTCTGTCTGGACATTGGCCGCCCTGTAGTTCGCTTGTGCAAGATCGTAGAGATCGGTCTGATCATTGTGATCGCTTGCCGCCGAAGACGCCAACGCCAAGCTACTGATAAAGGCTCCGACGTATAGCGCACCGCGTACATTTTGTCCTGACAGAAACTGTCCGCCGGTTGGGACAACCAGCGCAAGCATCTGCGCCTTGTGTCGCTTCTTCTTCCATTCGATCGTTCCCGCTGTGCCGAGTTCCGCCGAGTATCTCACAACATCATTCCGCGCAATGGCGACTCGTTCAGCATTGATGTCATAGCCGTCCTTCTCGAGCCGAAGTTCGTAATTGCCAGTCGGGAGATCTCGCACGATGGACGGAGTCTCGCCGTAATTCTTGCCGTTCAGGATGATCTTTGCGCCTTGAGGATTAGTGCTTACCTGCAGATGACCAACTGACCGGACAAGCTTTGCCTCAACCGATTGTTTGCCGCCGTAGGTAAGTCCCGTCGCCGTCTCGTATGGCTCGTAGAGATCCTTTTCGATTGAGAGCCGGTAGGTTCCCCGGTCGAGCGTCAGAGCTTTGATTGGGGTCGTTCCCAGTACCTGCTCCGTCTCGGCGTTGATCACAGTTGCGCCCGAAGGATCGGACGTCACCGTCAACCAACCGACAGACGGCTGCAGGATCACCTCTTTCGTCACTTCCTCGCCGTCCCCAATCCGAAGCATCTGATCAGCGTCGAAGTAATTGGGCAGTTTTAATTGAGCAATGTGTTCACCCGACGGAACCAGATCCCTCGTCAACGGGGTCGTTCCCCAGAGCACTCCCTGCACAGTAACCTGCGCGCCGGACGGAACTGACGTGAGCTTCACGCTCCCGAATTGCGGTTTCAGTGCATACTTCTTGATGAACTCGCCGCCCGGCTTGATCTCGAAGTTATCGTTCGCCTCGTAGTAGAGATTCTGGAACAGTCGTACGGAGTAAGCGCCTGCGTTGATCTGAGGAATCTCGAGCGGCGTTGATCCACGTTGCTGGCCGTTGATCCAGACTGCCGCACCGGAAGGATCGCTTTCGATCTTCACTCGCCCAAAGTTGGATGTGAGCGGGACGGCTAACCGTTCGTAACTGAGCGACTTCACTTCAACGGAGCGGATTTCAGGGAGGTAGAGGTCTTTGGCGAGGTCAATCTGGTACTTGCCCGGCTGAATGGACTGCAAGTCGAGCGGCGTGATCCCCTGTTCGACCGAATTCAGGAAGACTGTCGCGCCGGCGGGCGTCGTCTCGATGTAAAGCGCCCCCGGCTTGCCGATGTCCCACTTTTCGACCTTCGCTTCGGTGAACTCGACCGGTTCCTCAACCTTCTGACCAGCGACAAGCTCGTAGCGCTTATCCCATATCCGACCCTTTGAGTTGAGTCGCACCGTATGCACGCCGGGTGAAGGTTTCAGAATGCGCATCCCCGACGCGAAATCTATGAAGTTGACGTCGCCGTCGAGCCCGCCATAGACCTGCTCATCGGCGGCGGGCTTGTAGCTCAACCGGATCTCCGCCGACTCAACGACTCGGCGCACTCCTTCCCCGAGCGTCCTCACCCGCAGGACATAGACCTTCCCCTTCTCAAGCGATTGGGGAATCTTGTAACGAAGTGGCATCACGCCCTTGGCAGTCAGGGTGATGTTCCGCTCGCGGTAGGAGAGGTACGCCTCGATGATCCCGGCTGAAACGGTCTCGGTCTTATAGACCTTCACGTCGGTGACGAAGAGGTTCTCGGCAACGTCGCTCTCGATGCGCAGCAGGGCGCATGGGTTGGCGTCGAGATCCTTCACCGGGCTCACCAGCGCCTTCTGGTTGAGCGGGTCTTCCCGGAACTCCACCACCTCAAAGGTCGTTTCGGCGAGGAGGGTGAGGGGAAGAAGGGCGATGATGATGATAATGATGATGTTGTTGATGCTGGACATAGGGACTCAAGATTGATCTGGATTCAATATGGGCTAAGGCTTGCGTGCAACACGGAAACCAAAATCCTAGTAACGGATATTAGTGACGTACCAGTAGCGATTGGACGCGCGGCAGCTATCAGGATTCCTGAGCCAAGACCCTCCGCGCAGAACGCTGGATGCGCCTTCTGACGATGCCCACGCCCGACCATCATCTGGGGCACCGCTGTAACTTTCGTGATACCAGTCCTCGCACCACTCCCAGACGTTCCCGTGCATATCATACAAACCCCAAGCATTGGGACTTTTATAGCCAACGGGGTGCGTCCATGAACCGCTGTTTAGGCTACACCAACCCACTCGCCCCAAGTCGGATTCGCTGTCTCCACTGTAATAATTGGTAGTCGTTCCTGCCCGGCATGCATACTCCCATTCCGCCTCAGAAGGCAAACGATAATTCTTTCCGGGATCATGCTGATTCAACTTCTTTAAGAACTCCTGCGTGTCATTCCAAGATACGTTCTCCACCGGCAGATTATTTACCTTGAAATAGGATGGATTGCTATCCATCAATTCCTGCCACATCTTCTGAGTGACTTCGGTTGTCATCATCGCAAACGGCTCGATCTCAACCCAGTGAACCGGCTTCTCATCGCCGTCGCCGTCGTTGGACCCCATCATGAACGACCCACCGGGAATAGAAACGAAGGTTATTCCGGAAAGAGGACCTTGAACAACTTGACCGGAACGGAGGCCAGTGCTATCGGCCTCTATCTTGGGAGTAATTGTCATAGCTTCGGAAACCGTAACGGTTTTGCCCGGCGATACCGTAACGCTCTTTTCAATTCCTCCATACCCAGCGAGCGATAACGAAAGCCGATGCTCTCCGGCAGAAAGTCCCTCAATCTTCGCCCCCGTTTCCTTCCCCGTTGGCCTATCATCAAGGGTAATGTCTGCTCCCTCCGGCGTCGTGGTTACATAAATCGCCCCCGGTAAAGGATTCAATTTGAGCTTAACCGGAATCGCCTTGTTGTATTCAACTGTGAAATCTGTGCTTGCATCCTCGTAACCCTCAGCCATCCCTACAATCGAATGACTCCCCAGCGACAGTTTTTCACGAGTTAGAGTTGTGCCCTTGTATTCCCCAATCGAAATACCATCTAAAAACACTTCCGTCCCTATCGGATCACAAGTGATACTGACCGATCCGGTCTGTGCAAACAAGTCAACACTCTCTACCTTTGGCTGATCTGCTACGAGCCTGACTTGCCTCGTCACCGTCTCATATCCCTTCAGAGATACCACCAGCGTCCCCTCGCCCGGCGTCAAGTCGCTTCGATCGAGTGGTGTTGTTCCTATCTCGTCTCCGTCGAGCACAACCTTTGCGCCCTCAGGATTGCTATTGACTTTCAGCGCCGCGGTCAACTTGTTCAGCGTGAACTGACGCGCGATTGTCTTGTCCTTCTCAATCTCAACCGTCGTCTCGGTCTCGCGATAACCGGACTTGGTGATCTTCACAAGGTGACTGCCGACCGGCTGGTTATCGAGCGATAGGGGGGTAGTGGAGGGAAGTGGGATGCCATTGAAGGCGATGCTAGCTCCAGCCGGAGTCGTCTCGATCTTGACGCCGCCCTTGCCCTCGCCGCCGCCGCTGCTGACCGACTTCAGACCGACCGAATAAGCCTTCCCTTTCTCCAGCGCCATCGGTAGCTTGTAGCGGAACGGCATATAGCCGGGCGAGGTGAAGGTGACGTTGCGCTCGCGGTAGCTGAGGTAGAACTCGAACACCCCCGCTGAAACCTTGTCGCGCTGATAGACCGTCACGTCGGTTATGAACAGCTCGCCCGCCACGTCGCTCTCGACCCGCAGCAGCGCGCAGTTGTCGGCGTTCATATCCTTGAACGGCTTGGTCGTCGCCTTCAGGTTGAGCGGTTCTTCGCGCAACGGAGCGGCGATTTCAAAGACCGACGCTGCGAAGAGGGTGGAGGCGCTCGCCAATAGGGCGAGGAAAAAGGTGAAAAACTTAGTGCTGAGTTTCATTGTCTGAAGCTTATTATTCTCAAGGGCCTGTCATTCCCGCGAAGGCGGGAATCCAGACAAGCCAAGTCTGGTTAGGTCTTCCATAAAGGTGGATTGACATTTTTCTACACTCGCTTGGATTCCCGCTTTCGCGGGAATGAGGAGAGCGTGCTATTATTCAATCTTAATATCGCTCACATCAATAAACTTCTCCGGCTGCCAGCAGCGGAAGAAGATCTTAGGCGCGGTCGAGTCTGAGTTGTCGGTGAAGAGCAGCAGATACCCCTTGTCGGCGTAGTTGGTCGAATAGTAGTCCTGATGAAGCTGGATGCCGTAGATCGGCTTCGATTCGCTCCGCCGCACGATCTCAAGCTCTGAAAACTGGATGTTGACGAACGGGTTGCGGAAGGTCTTCGTGCGCAGCCGTTCGAGGTATTCGTCCTTGGTCAGCTTCTGAAGCTCGAAATTCTTACCTTCGACCGACTTCCGCACCGACTCGGTCAGCTCGGTGGGAACCGACGTCCGCCCCTTCACATACCCGACGAAGATGATCGCGTCGTCGCGGAAGATGTCCGCCACCCGGTCGAGATCCTTCAGCGTGAAGACCGTCTTGTAGTATTCCATGAACGTCAGGCAGAGCAGCCGCTCGTTCAGGTCGCCGGTCGCATCTCCGCGCCCGATGGCGTCTTCGGCGTCGCGGTCGTTGATCGCAAAGTTAACCCAGACGATCTTGCCGTTCTCGACAATCGGACAGATGTCGTCGTAGATCACGCGCTTGTTGCGGTCGGTCAGTTGGATCACCAGCGGGATGGTGCGAATCAGAGTCCGGTCGCCGAACTTGACGAACTGGATCGGGTGCTCGCCTTCGTAGAGGCTCACCTTGCCGTAGGTCATCAGCTTCTCGAACTGCTCGAAGCCCGCGTCGGAGAACTGCTCACGGGCGTCTTCTAACTTGCCTGACTTGATCGCCTCGACGACCGCCGAGGTCATCTCGAACAGCGTCGAGTCGTTCACCTCACGACTGTCCTTGATGACCGGATCGAAGCTCTTCTCTTCGGCGTCTCGTATCGGAATGTCGGTGTGGTTGTCGAACGGCACGAAGATCGACGCGGCAACGGCCTTGACTTCCTCGTCCATCGGGTAGTCGCCTAACAGGTCGAGGAACTGGTAGTCCACCATCGCGTCCACACTCTTGACGGTCTCGGCGTAGTCCTTCGGCAGGTAGATGACGCCCTTGCCGTCCTTGATCGAGGCTTCGATGAACTCGGCGCCATCGAAGTATTTCAGGTTGAGGTTAGCGATCTTGCCTTTCTGGTTCTCGGCAGAGATATAGACGGCGGTGTTACCCGACCCGGTGACCGAGTTCTCGGCGCGGATCTTCACGCCTTTCAGCATAATCTCGATCTTAGTCGGCAGCCAGACGGATAGGAGCGGGGTAGCTCCCGAATTGGCGGTGAAGTTGATACGGTTGCGGTCGGGGTGGCTGTTCAGCAGGACGAGCGCCCAGTAGTAGCTGCGGAGCGCGATGTCGAAGTCGTTGACGTCTTCGGCGCGGAGCGCGGTTTTGACGTATTCGCGGATTTTCGTCTCACGGTCGGCGAAGATGCGCCCCTTCTCCTCCTTGCGGATGTAGCGATAGACCTTGTAACGCCCGCCCTTCAGCGTTTCAATCTTCCGCTCGGCGTTAGTCAGTACTGCGTTCGAGTAGCTACGGACGATGGACTGGGTGTAGCTGCTGAGGGATTCGCCGGTCTCGACCTTCACGTCTTTGAAGTCCGACTCGACTGAGACCGAGATCTGGCTGATCAGATCGCCGAGCGCCGCTCGATCCGCCCGGTCGAAGTCGCGGTCTTCTCCCACACCGACGAGGTAGGACGGGCTCTTGACGATAGCCGCAATGTCCGCCGGTTGGGACAGGGCGGCAAGGGGGAGGAGGAGGCTGATGATGATGCTGATGAGGATAGTGGACATCGGTCTCGTGTGTGGATGATAATAAGAGGCGATCTCTGGAATTTTGAGTTCAAACTTCAGTTTGTCTGCGTTCAGAGTTCAAAGCTTCCGCGTGTCCGTCACAGCGCTTTCCAAGTGATCCCATCGGCTCGGGCAGGCTGCGTTCGCCTGTTTTCTCCAATTAGAACGTCCGCAGGAATGCCAAGCCCCTCATGCAGTTGGCGAATCATGACGATGCTGAGCGGTCGCTTGCCGTTCAGCACTTCCGACACCTTGCTCTTACTGCCGATGAATGGGATCAGGTCTTTCTGTTTTAGCCCCTGCTGTTCCATGCGGAAGCGGATCGCCTCGATGGGGTCGGGAAGCGGAATCGGGTATTGCGCTTCTTCATATTCCTCAACAAGATGCACCCAGAGTTCGAGTTCGTCTGCCTCTGGCGTTTCCGGCGCGGCGGACATCAGGCTGTCTATATGAGTGAGCGCCGCCCGGTAGTCCGGCTCGCTCTTGATGATCTTCGGTTGCATTAGATTTCTCCGGCATTGATCTTATCGTACTCTTTGTGAGTCCCGATAAATCGAATGAATATGGTTTGGCTCGAATAGTTGATGCGGACGATCAAGCGATATTTATTGCCACATAGATTGAACACCACCCGCTCGGCATTGATTATGCTGGCTGAGCGGTATTGCTGCTTAATCGCTCCGCTGTCCTTCCATTCGGCGTCTTCGGCTTCGTGGAACCACGCATGAAGCGCCTGCTCGCTGTCGGGGTGTCCGGCCCAGAACTCGCGCAGGCTCTTTCTGGCTATTACGTGCATAAGATAAGGAACTCTCCGGCTTAATGCAATAGAAATGTTCCCATTACGGGAACAATACTCTCAGAATCTAAAGGTGTCGAATTCGCCACCTTTGAAATCGGGGTTATGAAGCTACGAGGCTCGCGTAGGTTAACCGTCCCGGTTGACAACTTCGTGATGGACAAGCGAGACGCATATCCTACGCGAGTGTACGGGGCTGGAGTTCAGACTTCACAGCTTCAGCGTGTCACTGTCAGAGATGACTCATTTCGTTCGCGTAGAGGCCAATCCGCCCGTAGCTCAGCCAATGTTGCTCACTCGGGTCAGAGGCGGATTGTGCCTGTTCTTCTTAACATCTGTACCAAACGGTGACGACCCGGATAAATGGGCACAATCCGCCGGTGAACGGGTATGATGACTTAAGCTGAATTATTGGCGGATTGGCCTCTACGCGTGCAGATGATCTTTATTCACAGTGGATTGACTGCGCAAGCTTGTCCCGTTCCGGTTAGGGGATGAAGCGGATTTTCAGACCGTCCCTCCCCCTCCGCTTAATCCGCTGTGAATTTTCCCGACCGATAGTCCGGCTCGCTCTTGATGATCTTCGGTTGCATTAGATTTCTCCGGTTTAATTCTTCCATCTTTTCATCAACTCGACCTTTGAAAGTGACAATTCTGGCAGTTCAAGTCCTTTCTCTTCAAAGGCTATCGCAATGTAGTTTTCGATCGAAATCCCACGAACTTCTAACACCTTGCCGAAGTAGTTAGCGGAATATTGAGAAAGGATGATTTGAGACTCTATGAATTTCTCGAAATATTCGTCCAATTCCATTCTCAACGACTGACACGTTAGAAAATATGTATTAAGACCTGCATCTGAATTAATCGCATTACTTCGGAAGGAAACTCCACCGAGGTTCTTCGCATGGGCAATGCTGTTTCGAACCTCACCGATAGTTCTGATCTGCCTATAACTATTGGGATACCAATCACCGAATCCAACCTCGAGAAGACCAACTTTTTGAGAGAAGTTCAATTTATTGATTGTAATGAATAACTTCTCTTCTAAATTCCCTGTCTTGTCGATATGCTCTTCAAAGGTCAAATCCTCACCTGCATTCCCCTCTTTTGTCCAATTAAATTGAGGTGGAATCGGAGTGAGCGTGTTCAGCATATGAAACAATATGCGGGTAACGCCCGATTCAACCAAGGAATGGGAATAGAGAACCACTAAGGTAACGATCGCGTCGTCTGAGGCGTTCTCGCCACCTATGATTTTCGCAAGTACTTTTTTAGGGTAATGAAGGTTAGAATTCATTGTTTTTAATCTTTCTTAAATTAATTGGTATCACGAGCCAAGCGAAACCCGACAGTGGCATCTCTATAAGACGGATAAATGCTATTCCGGCGTGAAGTACGACTGCCTTGGGGCGTATCACCCCATGAGCCGCAACGTGACGTTCGTGATGAGCCAGACGGCTCAACCCAAGCACTGCCATCGTTTGGTGCATCGTTGTAATTGTCATGGTACCAGTCCTCGCACCACTCTCTTACATTCCCCGAAATATCATACAACCTCCATGCATTAGGCGTTTTCATTCCTACAGGATGACTGGATCTATTACTATTATCACCAAACCATTCATGGATTCCAATCTGATCGTAAACTGCGTCTTCTCCCCAGTAGAACCTTGTCGTGCTGCCAGATCGACATGCATACTCCCACTCCGCTTCTGATGGCAATCGATATTGTCCACTTAACTGTTGTTCAAATTCTTGGATGTCATTCCAACTTACAGAATAAACAGGATAATCAGATCCCTCCCCAAAACCGGCAGCCGGATTGCTCCCCATCACAGCTTGCCATTGTCGTTGAGTTACTTCATACTTGCCCATCCAGAATCCACCAACGAATGTAACGAGATGAGCAGGACCTTCATCTAAACCTCTAAATTGTTCGCTTTCCGGCGAGCCCATTTGAAATTCGCCCGGCGGTATCCAGCACATTATTATGCTGTCGCCGGTTGCGCCAAGCGGGAAAATTTGTTCGTCTCCGGCAGCTATCCAACTTGCGGTTAACCTCCGGTCTGCATTCGTTGAAGCAGCCAAATTCCCAACTCGATCTCTAAACGATGCCGTTACCCGCGCATTACTGACTCTCGGAGTTGAATCGCCAAGGGTGTAAGTTTCAGAATAAGAACCATCTGCTAATCCGGTAAGTCCCATCGGATGCCAACCTTCAACAGTTACCGATGCCGTTCCACATGTCTCAACTCCGAAGGCATCATTCGCCGCTTGTATTGTGAATGTAACGACATCCCCCGGAACCAGCGTATCGCCACCAGTTGTGGTCCACGTGAACGAAGCTATCTCCGAGTGAGTGTCTAAACCGAGAGAATCTATTACTGGTACGGTTGTTGAATTCCAGTCATTCCTAAACCACGCATAAACCCGCTTCCATCCGTCCCCCACTTCAAGATTCCAACTGATCTGCTCCTGATACTGCTGCCAACTCGCGGAGGCAAAGTCCGAGCTATTAGATATCTTCATTTCCGTTGCTCCAACATTCGGCATCGAAAGCGTCACATCGGTATGGTTGATGTAAATCGAATCGGGTAGTATTTGCAGAGACGGGTTCAGCGTCGCTGGTTCAATCTGATCGCTCGCTTCCCCCTCAATCAAGAAATCATTCCGCACCTTCACGTGCACAATCTTTGTTCCCTGACCTTCTTCGAGCATCCAACTCAGCGAATCCCTCATTGGAAGCCATAGTACCGGTGGCGTCTCCTGAAATGATCCGTTCGAGATCTTGTAATAAGTTGCTCCTAACGCAACTATCTCTATAATGACCCTTCTGGTCGGAGTAGTCGCTGCACCTCCGGCAATTGTAATCGTCGGTCTCAACTCCGCCGGTTCAATCTCATCCTCCACCGCCCCCGTCGTATCTCCCGACGCATAGATCACCCTCATAAAAACCCGCTTCATCCCGGCGCCGGTCGTCAACATCCAAGGCTTGCGCGTTACATAAGGCTCCCAAACTGCGCCTTCAAAATCGGCGGTATTCGAGAGCAGTATCTTCGTTGCCCCAAAGGCGAGGATCGTCAGCATCACGCTGCGAGTCGGAGTCTCGGCGACATTCTCGCCCTCGATGATCAGGACAGGTTCAGAGTTGACCGCAGCTTTCGCGACCGCCGAAGGATCGCCCTCTCCGTTTCTGGTGGCTACGACGACGTAATACTCGTAACGATGGCCGTTCTGGATCGCGCGGTCGGTGTAGGTGGTGGGGATGTCTTCGTATTGGATGAGGTGGTGGAAGACGCTGTCATCCGTCTTGCGGTAGATGCTATAGCCTGTGAGTCCGGGGAAGTCAACCGGCTGCCAAGCGAGGCGGACTCCGCCGTCGGCAAGTTCGGCGGTCAGCTTGTAGGGATCGCCGTGAGTGTCGGGATTGAGCGAGTCGAGCGGGTTGATCCTCCCGATAGGCTCCGGCCCACCAAGGTCGCAGTTTGAGAGCGTCAGTGCGGCAGTTACTGCGACGAGAAACAATCCCAGCTTTGAAAGGCTGAGCGGGCTCTTCATACGCTAATGCCCCTGATGATTAGACATTTCAAACCGAGTCAAGATTCAATGTAACATACACGAACAACGATTCCTCATTCTCAGCAACCCTTCTGCGCGACGATCACCCAGATCACCCCTTGCCGCTGATCCCACGCCCGTCGGATGGTTCGGACGTCTTTCAGAATCACATCGGTTTCGAGCAGGACGCCATAGAGCGAATGTCCCGGCTGCTGAGCCGTCTCGCCCCTGATCTGTTGCCGAACGCTAAGCGCCAGCTCAATTCTTGCCGAACGCTCGGCGTCGAGCCAACTGGAGACCGATCTCGCATAAAGCGGCGCGGCGGCGGTTCCAGATGAGCCAGACGGTTTACTCGTTTGGATCGCTTCTGAAGTAGGCGACGGGAGCAGCGTTCCATCCACGCGGATCTCCTTCGTCCCGACCAACACTACTGCCAGATCACCGACAATCGCCGAATCGAGCTGATACAAGCCGTCCTCAAACCGGGCGAGTCCGGTCGTGTCATATTCAAAGCGGAAGAAGGCTCCGATCGACATCAGCCCGGAGCCTTCCCACGATAATCCTCTGCCGCCGTACACTCGGAACGACCGATCCTGCCATAGCCTGAGTGCCGCATCCGCATTAGCAATGCGGTTACTCGACAGAGGCCGGGCATAGAGGGGCGCATAGCCAACCGCATACTGGACGTCCTGAACGTCAGGTTGATTCCAAAACCACGCTGGCAGTTTGATCGGCTCTTCAGGCTCTGCTCCAAACGCACCGTAGGTTATCGACGCGGCGGTCAGAACAGCGAGAAGCAACATCCCTCGGAACCTCATCCCGAAGTTACGGCAGCTCATGGCTGCTCCGGCTTACGGATTGCCGGACTTCTTCCAATCCTCGAACTTCTGAGTCTCGGTCTCAAGTTCCTTGAACACCTCGGACGAGCGGAAGCGGGTGTAGAGTTGTTCCTGCTGCTTGATACGGTTCAGCAACGCTTCGGATGACGCGCCGACCGGCATCTTCAACAGAACGTAAAAACGGAATACACCGCCTTCGTTCGCGACTGTGCTCTGATCGATAGAAACGCCGGTCAATACTTGAGATACTACCGCCTTCGACGCCTGTGTGAACTGGTCGAGGTATTGCGCTTCCATTGCTGTTCCGACCTCCTCTTGGAAGCGTTTGGATAGTCCTTCAAAGCGTGTTTCGATTGACTTGGACATATCCATTCGCGCCGCATCGGACGCCTTGTCGCGGGCGAGCTGCATATCCCGAGAGGTGGCCGTCCCAGTCGCGAAGAGGAAATTCGGGTCTTGCGGCGGCGTGAGGAACCACTTCGGCGCGGAATCAATGGCGGCAGGCGTCGCGGGGGGCGTGATGCCGGTGTTTGGCTTGGCTGCGCACCCGGCAAGAAAGATGCAGGCGAGCAGGGCGGACTTGGTTAGTGTGGTCATTGAGAAGCCTTTTGGTATATAGCGATTGCTTTGATTACTACCTATCGTGGTTTAGGAAAGGAAGCCACTACTCGAAAACCGAAGTCGAGTTCATTTTCAGCGGGGGCGTAACCGATGCGGACTGAAGAACGGCAACCCCAGTTGACATCATCCCAAGAACCGCCTCGCAAAACGCGGTAAGTTCCCTCTCCAGTTACCCAAGCGCTGCCATCATCCGGTGCGCCATTGTAATTATTATGATACCAGTCCTCACACCACTCCCAAGTATTGCCAGACATGTCACACAAGCCCCAGGCATTTGCTGGCTTCGTTCCTACGGGGTGTGTTGAACTATCGCTATTCCCGAAATACCATGCATAAGTCCCAATCTGATTGTATTCCTCATCATCTCCCCAGTAATAACGGGTCGTGCTACCAGCACGGCAGGCATACTCCCACTCCGACTCCGATGCTAGTCGGAACGAATCATGTAACGCTGATTCAAAGTCTTGTATTTCATTCCATGAAACAGGATAAACCGGGTAGTTCGAACCAACTCCATAGCCCGACGCTGGATTATTCCCCATCACCGTCTCCCATTGTTCCTGAGTTACTTCGTATTTACCCATCCAGAAACCCTGCGCAAACGTTACCTGATGGCGTGGATCCTCGTCGGAATCCGAATCGTGTTCTCCCGGCTGACGACCCATCATGAAAGATCCAGATGGTATCCAACACATACGAATAACAATATTTCCCAAGGGAAAGTCACGCTCCTCCCCAGGTGTGGGTGTTTTTTTATTCAGTCGTCTATCTGCTTCCAATGATAACGCACGATTCCCCAACCGATCGTTAAATGACGCCATAACACGAGAATTTACAACATCTGGAGTCAGGTTGGCTATTGTGTAACTGCCCGTGTAGACACCACCCACCTGATCTGCAAGTAATATCGGTTGCCATCCATCAACCTCTACCGAGGCAGTCCCGTCGGTCTCCACTCCAAAGGCGTCGTCGGCAGCATTTATAATGAATGTTACTTGATCACCTGGAATTAGCGTGTCTCCACCTGTCGTACTCCAAGCGAATGATGCGATTTCTGCTCGAGTATCCACACCTATCGAATCAACAATCGGTTCAGAAGTCCAGAAAGCGTTCTTGAACCAAGCGTAGATTCTCTTCCAGCCATCCCCATCCGCAAAACGCCAGTTTAGCAGAGGCTGGTAAGGTTGCCACGCCGTTGCCGACGAGTCGGGCGTCTCGGCAAGTTTCATCTCCGAAGCGCCAACATCAGGCATCGAGAGCCTGACGTCATTATGATTTATGTAAAGCGAATCCGGCACGATCGAAATTCTCGGGCTCAGTAGCGGCGAGTTAATCTGATCATAGGTTGTCTCAATTGCATAGAAGTCGTTTCGCACACCCAGATAAACATTCTTCATCCCCCCGCCCGCAGAGAGTTCCCAGTCGAGTGTTGTTGCGTATGGAATCCATGTCTCATTGCCTGTGAAAGGCGAATTGGATAGCGCCATCTCCAATGCGTCTGTTGCCGAAATCGTCAACTGAACTTGACGCGTAGGGGTTGATGGCGCGCCATCGGCGATAACGATACTCGGCGACATACGCCTTGGATTAATCTGATCATATGCGACTTCAAGTAAATTGAAGTCATTGCGCACCGCCAGATAGACATTCTTCATACCAGGTCCCATCGCAAGCGCCCAGTCAATCGAGTTCGAAAATGGAATCCACGGCTCACTTCCTGTCAATGGTGAATTAGATAACTGCATCTCTGTAGCGCTGGAAGCTGAGATAGTAAGCCTAACATAACGGGTGGAGGTAGCTGCAGCGCCATCGGCGATCGTAATTGATGGACTCAAGCGCGTAGGATTAATCTGATCGTGTGTGACTTCAAGTAAATTGAAATCGTTACGCACCGCCAGATAGACGTTTTTCATGCCGGGACCCGTCGCTAATGCCCAATCATGTGAAGTGGAAAACGGAATCCATGGTTCACTGCCAGTCAGCGGCGAATTGGATAGCTGCATCCCTGTCGCGCCTATTGCTGAGATAGTCAGCCTGACACGACGCGTTGGAGTTGATGCCGCGCCGCCAGCGATAGCTATAGTCGGGTTGATTTTCGAAGGATTAATCTGATCGTGTGTGACTTCGAGTAAGTTAAAGTCGTTACGCACAGCCAGATAGACGTTTTTCATACCGGGACTCGTCGCTAATGCCCAATCATGTGAAGTTGAAAACGGAATCCACGGTTCACTGCCAGTCAGCGGCGAATTGGATAGCTGCATACCCGTCCCGCCTACTGCTGAGATAGTCAACCTGACACGACGCGTTGGAGTTGATGGCGCACTACCGGCGATAGCTACAGTCGGGTGTATGTGAGCCGGACTGATCTCACCGAATACCACGCGAGATGTATCACCTGAAAATTGAACAATCCGAGCATAGACAGTTTTGACTCCGGGACCTACCGTTAACTGCCATGTCTTCCTCGCAGTGAACGGCTCCCACATCGCGTCCGTGAGATCACTACGGTTCGAGATCATCATTCTTTTTGCGTGATAGGAACGGATAATCAAAGTGACGTTGCGGGAGGGCGTTTCAGTGAGTGTATCGTTGCCGATGACCAAAGCCGGTGGCGTGAAAACGGAAGGTTTGGAAACGCTGGTTGCATCAGCGTCGCCCCGTTGAGTGCGGACTACGACGTAGTACTCGTAGCGGTGACCGTTCTGGATGGTGTGATCAGTGTAAGTATTTGAAGTGGTAGGGACTTGAATTAATCGATGGTATGTGCTGTCGTCTGTCTTGCGGTAGATGCTATAGCCGACCAGCCCGGGAAAGGTCACTGGCTGCCAGTCAAGCAAGACGCCTCCTCCGACAAGCGCGGCCGACAGTCGGTAGGGGTCGCCATGCGTGTCAGGATTGAGCGAGTCGAGCGGGTTAGTTCTCCCCTGATCGTCGGGAGTCCCGAGATCGCAGTTGGAGAGCGTCAGTGCTGTAAATATTGCAAATAGAAGCAGCGCTGACTTGGTAAGGCTGAGATTCCCCTGCATCTAATCCTTGCCCAGATGGTTGCAGACATGATTCTGTTGACCAATCGGTTGGAACAATCTTCAATATAGATTGATGACTGCGTTGTTCCAAATAGCTCAAATATGGTCAACAACTTCGCTAACCGCAGTTGGCTTGGCTCATATCAGGGAAATTCGGCTTTAACTCAATTTTGAAAATCATCGCCAAGGCACTGCCTATTTACCTTATCTCCAATAAATAGAATAAGGCAGAAGACAGAAGACACCCAGCCTCTATGGCAATTCTTGCGATAGCCAAGTTCTTTGCCGAACATCGCAACCCCGCGTGCGAATCCCTCACGCCAGAACTGTGAGACAGATGCGACCGCCTGGACGCTGCTGATATGTTGTCGGTTTGTCGGCAGACCATGATGGAGTTTGTGAAATCAGGGAAACTTCCCTGCGTGCATCTGGGTCGGAAAGTGTTTTTCAGGGAGGTGGATCTTCTGAGGTTCATTGAGGAAAGCGTAGTCGTATACCGTCCGACTCGATTTCGGTAGCAACCAGAAACAGCAATTATCCCCATATAGTCCCCACGTGCATATTTTAATAGATTCTATAGTATTTAATATATTGGGTTTATTGTTGATATGTTATCGGCTTAGAAGGCCGCTGCTCTAACCGATTGAGCTACAGGCGCGAGAGACGGATGGCGAGATAGATGCAGTAATCATACTGCGCAGCGCTTAAAATTAGGCTACTAAGATAGTTTAACTGTTTCAGGCAATCAATAGAGTATGTTGATTTGCTCTATTTGATGGTCAAAGATCAGGAGGACAGTGCTCCGTATCCGTCCTCCTGAAAAACGAGTTTCTGAATAACGGGTACGGAGCCCCTTCCTACCGGATAAATCGCCCGTTTTGCAGACTATTTCAATTGACTTTATCTGACTAACACAATCTTTACAACCTTTTGCCTTTCCCCCATCTGCAACCTGACGAGATATATCCCCGCTGGTAGTTCTTTCCCATTGAATGTGATCGCGTAGGGGCCGCCTCGCGAAGGCGGGGATTGCTGAGCCCTCTCATCCACCAGCCTTTCGACTTCTCTTCCTGTCAGATCGTGCACTGTCAATCGAACAGCAGATTCCGAACCGAACGGAACCGTGAAGCGAATTGTGGTTGAATTGTTAAACGGATTCGGACTTACCGACACAATTCCAAATGTGGCGGGAACCTCCCCCCCTTTTATTGAAGGGGGGGTTGCGTTCGGATCTTGCACCGTAACTTCCCACCTTACCGTATCCCCTTCCTTTCCGTCCATCACAATCGCCGCTACCAAGTGGGGTGGATTTCCAATCCGCCGATCATCCCACGCAAACCTGACCGCTACCGTCGAATCGCTTCCGACCGAATCCCCATCCACTTCCCACCGATAGTTGAGGCTGTCAGATTCCGGATTGAACGGAATTACGCCGAATTCGCCCGATGAATCGGGCGGAACAGACAAATTTAACTCTCGCGGCCAGAAGTCGAGGATCGCACTCCTAACAGCTATCGTCCAGATCACGTTGTCACTCGACTCTCCCCGGTACGCCAGCCCTTCCATCTGGTAATTCCCGCTTCTGAGGAACTCCACCGTAACGCCGGCGTCCCCGCCGGCATCCTCCCTCTCAAAGTTGTCAAGATTGGTCAGCGTCCATTGATACTGCACCGGATCGCCCTCTACAGCGGCAACCAAATCGAGAGCGAAATCTAAACTGTTTCCCCTTCTAACTGAGTGATTCAATTCCTCAGGTAAAAAATGCATTATCTTCAAATCTATCACTTCTAAACTCCATGCGACGCTATCCAATGATTCATTTTGGGAAACTTCTCCTAACAGATAATAATGACCGGTTTGTTCAATTATAACATCAACCCAACTTGAATCACCGATTGGATGTCGATTCATGTCATTTAAATTCATTAATGTCCATGAGTAGCCTATTCCATCATTATTGACAACAGCAATCGAGTCGATTGAGAAGGTTGATGTATCACTTTGCCAAATTGTGACCGAAGATGAGTCGGGCGATTTTGCAGTAATAAACAGACCACGAACTTTAACGAACCAAGAAGCGGTACGCACCCATTCTCCCGCATCGATCCTACACTCGACGTCAAAATCCCCAATAGAGTCGAACGATATGGTTAATGAAGTATCTGCTTGTATTGCAACAATCGAGTCGCCTATACTCCATGAAATGGCTAAGTCTAAGTGAGCAGGATTTCTTATCTTAACAGCGAAGAATTGATCTGTCCCTTGCAGTAGCGACAGTGTGTCCTCTTCGGGGATTTTGAACAAGATTCGAGGAGGCACTCGATCTGGAACCAGTTTTGCGAGAAGCGCGTCTTGTCCTCTCCCGTTATCGTCTGGATTTCGAAATTCTCCACACAAAGTGATTATTTCATCTTCTTCAACAATAACTGAATTCAACCACTTGTTATGAGAGTCATGCTGCTCTTCAGCCTGAGCTATGAAACGATTTATCCAAAGTGTGTCGCCGTCGGAATCTGTTCGAATTAGATGAGGGTAATAACTGACAACGCCGCCTCTTGGATAATGATATGAGTAACCGGCGAGTAATAGATCTTCTTCAGTTGTCTTGGCAATACAAAGAAGCCAATGCGCGATTCTCGGCCCTTGTGGATATGATCTCTGAAACTCCATTTCGCCTTCTGGATTAATTTTAGTCATTATAAAAGCTGTAGTTTGATAGCCGCCCCAATCTCGATTAGAAATTCCGCCAATCATGAATCCATCCTGCAATGAGACCAGAGAAGTAAAACTGCAACGTCGCTCATCAGTAAATATCTGTTCCCAGAGTGTCTCGCCGTTGAAATTCACTTTAATGACCACTCCACGACTTTCTGAAATCATTCCAACTGCGACAATCCCTCCTTCCGTTTCTCGCAGCCCGCGGAACCAAAAATAATCCTCAGCATTCCCAAATAGTCGTTCCCATACTAATTCTCCATCTGGCGTTAGTAGGGTGATACATCCTTGATGTGATGACCATCCAGCAAGCGCTAAGTTTCCATCCTTTAACTCAATTACCGCATCACAGCGACCTGTTCGAGAAAGGTAACGCCAGAGATATTCACCATTTTGATCAAATAGTTCAGCTCCAAATCGATCCGCGATCTTGCCTCCAACAAAGGCTTCATGACGATCTGTTTCGATAACTGAGTAGTAAGCGAGTGAATCTCCGATGCGGTTCCATTCTGGATCGCCTTCATCGTCAAGCTTCATTAACCAGCGCCGATGACCCGATTGACCGCATACGAAATACCCTCCCTCTGAAAGTCGGTAGATATCGTTAAAACACTCGATTTCGGAGTCTCCTGCATCGTAGAGACGCCAAGTATCCAGTCTTGGCTGGGCATATGCCGTCCCAATCAAGAGAACTACAAATGCGTAAACCATCGCACTTTTCATTTTCCACCTCAGTTGAATGGTTGCGGGATGGTGATTCGTCATCCCGCAACCACTTTTGCCTACACTCAATCCGGAATGGCGTTGGTGACCACAGAAATATCAGCACTGAGCCAGTCGATCAGACCGGTGATTGGTCTCGGCTCTTCAATCCAATCGTATTGACCTGGATCCCAATCAATCTTATACCGCGCAGCGCCGTCAGGTATGTTGAGTAGTTGAATTGTCCATTCAATGTAGGTTGAATTATTCGATAGCTGAACTCCCTCAAATCCCTCGATAGGATTACCGGCTGCGTCTGAGAGAGTAACCGTCGCCATTATATCAAAAGCCTCCGTTCCAACCCAATCAACAATTTGTTCGACATTCAATTCAGAATAGTGCGCCATAGCTGGTTTCGGTGTTGGCCACACCAACACCCCCACCGCCAGCAAGACGACTGCTATCCCAACGAGAATTCCACTACGACCTTTTCGAGACATATTGCACTACTTTTCACACACATCTTCGACTTCCAAAGCCGCGACGCTCGAAAGAGAGTCTGTCAGCTTCAGACGAGCCGACACTAATATATGATAAAAAAAGACTTGTCAATGGGTAAGAGTATAAAAGTGCAACTACTTACGCCGCCTCGAAAGGATTCAAGAGGGTGGATTAAAGGGCAGCGCGGAGGCGGAACAAACTGAAGTTTGAACTCGAAACGCAGACATGCTGAAGCGGCGAACTCTGAACGCCTTAAAGCGCAAACCCCTCCGACGAGAACGGCAGTTCAGCCATTCCCATCGAAGAGGGATTAGTTATTTCAGTCCAATGCGAGCCTTCATTGCGAAGCCTCAGCAATCAGTAAAGGGGGATTATTAGAACGCCTCTTTGGGAAGGGGCGCGGGTGATTCAAGGTTGAAGTCGGGATGACCAGCGTCGCTAAGACAATGTAATGAGTTCCTAAGCCATTGTCAAGTAACAGAATAATTGAGAATATCGTTTTTCGGGGGAGTTTTACGCCGAGGCGGGAAAGTCACTGAACATGCGGGGCACACCGTTCTACCGGCAAGGTTGACAAGCGGAGACGCTTATCCTACTGACAAAACAAAGCGGCGATGGCGGCAGCCGCCGGTATCTTAAAGAACATTGCTAACGGTATCCTTTTTTTTATAAAGTGCGCCATGTTGTTGCAGTATGGGATAATAAGTATTAAATTATAAAAGCTCGAAGTGGATTCCCTTCCGGCACACCCTCCTTTGCTTCTTCGAGCTTTAGTTGATTGTTTAAATCTTATGTTTGCTTCACACATGATTGTTGTGACGCCATTTCGCTTTATTCCGCCAATCCACTTTAGTTCAGACTGATCCCATTCGCGTCGCGTTGAACTGTGATGCGGATATTATCATTGGCCTGATTTCCTGTGCAGGATTTCTACACGGGCAACCGGCGATTGCTTTCACGAGTAAATTCAAGGCCAGAAACTTTGCATGACTTCATTGCAGGATCGTCAGTAAACCACATTCCTGCTCTATTTCGATAGAGCTTCACTATTCAATTGCGCCCGATCATTTCCTTATCCGTTCTCTCACGCTTGTGTTAATGTTCTTTTGCATATCGGTCGCGCACTCTCGCTATTCAGGGGAGTTTTCCCCAAATATCTGGCGAGATTTCGTTGATCGTTAATCACGTTTTTCTAAACCTCAAGTAGAACCAACTTAGCTTCATTTCAATCACGGCTGCGTGGAAAACCATCCGAACCGACTCATTCTTAGGTTTGAGCCGCGATTTGGGTGGATTGGACATAGTAGCAAATCTTTGGAGGCAGTAGTGGGTAGAGTCAGACTCAGTTTAATGCTCATTCTCTGTGTCCTTCTGTTCGGCGTCACTGGCAATCTGTCGGTCGCTCAAGCTGAAGGATCGGGGAACGAAGCAAATGCGGTCGCGGTCGGCGGACATCGCGACGATCCGGGCGATCCACCCGATATAAGTATAGATCCAGTCTCAATCGAAGCAGAGCTTTTCACCGGCGCTACGTTGGACACGGCTTTTACCGTGACCAACAACAACAACGCCGTGCTCAACTTTACGATTGAAGCCGAGATCACTCAAGAGGGCGGCCGTGACGGTTTCGACCGCGGCCCCCGGGACCTTGAAAATGCCAACGGTCCCCGTCGCGACAATCCGGGCGACTTGCTCGGCCAATTCGTGGGTATCAACCAACAGAATTGGTATTGTTCGCCGGTTGGCTGGGACTGGGATAACGAGCGGATGTGGGTGACGCGCTACAACGATGGTATCGCTGCAGCTTACACTCATGACGCAGCCTACGACAATTTTGAAGAAGTAATCCGCATCAACTGCGGCAACAACATGGACGGCGCCTGGGCGGATGGATACCTCTTCCTTCCAACCGGCCTTGGCAGCGCTCAAGTCAACCGTTGGAACTCAGACGGCCGGAACATTGGAGCCATCAACTTCAATTTCGGCGTTTACGGTTTGGCGGCGGACGTTGAAGAAGAGTTATTGTTCGTCCTTAGTTCCAACGACTGGCTGATTCACGTCTTCCCGCTCGACGGCGAAGGTGGAATTGGAAACGAAGTCGGCGTCATCCGGAATCACGCTCAATTCCACGCTAATGTGATGATCTACGGAATGGAGTGGGTTCCTAAGCATCCCGACGGCCAGCTCTGGTTCGTGAACTACTCTGACGCCAATGCCTACCAGATTGCTGTGGACACCGATAACTGGACCTGCACCGAAACAGTGCAGAGATTCCGTGTCCTGCCTGGCAACGATCAACCCTACACTTCCGCCGGTCACGACGGTCACAACCTCTGGGTTGGCGGCTATACTCCGGCGAATATCCGCGTGTATGATGACGGCGTTACCGAAATGTACTGGTTGATGTACACTCCCGAAGCAGGCCAAATCGCCGCCGGTGGGAGCCAGGGTATCAACCTCACATTCGACGGTTACGGTTTGATCGGTGGAGCCTATCGCGCGATTCTCCATTTTATCAGTGACGATCAGGCTCAGCCAAACGCAGAGATCGATCTGGTGCTGAATGTTACTGCTGCGCCAGACATCGAGATCGAGTGGGAAGAGGATTGGGGTTATCCTCAGGTCATTGACTGGAACCTCCGCTATCAGGATCTTTTCTCCGGCGGACCCTATACCATGCCGATCATTATCCGCAACGCCGGAACGGATGACCTTTCCATCAATGAACTCAGCGCGGGCCATGAGTTCTTCTCACCGGATGCGGATCAATTCGTAATATCCGCCGGTGAAGAGCGCGTGATCACGCTGACCTTCAATGCGCCGGCAGAAGAGCCGGGCGTTTATGAACCGATGCTGACAATTCGCAGCAACGATCCGGACGAGGATGTTATCGATCTGAACCTGCACGCAGAAGCGTCGCTTCCGCCGGTTCTCGTTCTGGATAGAAACGCCTATCAGACCAACTTGTTGACCGGCGACGTCGATGACGTCGTTCTCAACATCGCTAACGATGGCGATGCGTTGCTCCGTTGGGATTCCGAAATCGAAGTTATGCAAGAAGGCGGCGGGCGCGACAATTCAGGTCGCAGCGTGCGCAGTCTCGTCGGCAATCCCGTTGGTCCTCGTCGCGATGAAGTGAATCTCAACGGGATGATGTTTGCCGTGTTCCAAGCGCAAAACATCTGGGGCTGGCTATACGAAGGTATGGCGCAAGACGAGCTTCTGGATGAGAATAACTTTGTCTGGTACCAAGACGGCGCTGACTGGGACAACGTTAACTTCAGCGATTACAACGCTATCTGCATCGGAGCTTATCAACAGCCGTGGAACCAGCAGTACCAGAACAATCTGGCGCGTTTGGAAGAGTATGTCGCCGACGGCGGCGCGCTCTACTACGAGACTGCTAACTCGAACGCGGAAATTCGCAGCCCGGGCGGGATCTACAATAACGAAGAACGCGGCTCGAACAACGGCGTTCTGGTCGTTAGTCCCGATCCAGCAGCCGAAAACTACAGCTTGTTTGCTGAAATCTGCCACGAATCCCAGCCTAACAACTGGAATGAGGGTGAAGTTATCGAGGGAAGTTCCTGGCTCCATGCCGGTTATAATGAACAGCAGTTCATCGACGGCGTGAACGATGGAACCCTTGAGTGGTATCAGGTGATTGCAAACGGTCAGGATAATAATGCTCCTGGCGCTGTAGCTTACGGATTTGGCGCAGGCACGGTGTTGACCGTTGCGCATCCGGTAGGCCACACCTGGTTCAACTTCAATCAGGAAGGTCAGTGGGGTTCAATAGCCGCTGAAATCCTCTTCTATCTGACAGAAGCAAGCGGCGTGAAATGGGTGACTATCGATCCAACCGAAGGCGAATTGCAGAGCGGCGCTGATCAGAATATCAACGTCCACTTCGATTCGTACGGCTTGGTGACTGGTTCTTATGTCGCCGATATCCATATTCTTTCCAACGACCCTGCCGATCCGGATCAGGTATTCACCGTGACGTTAGACGTTACCGGCGATCCCGATACCGAACTCGAATGGGCGGAAGAAGACGGCTTCCCGAACGTTCTCGATTGGAACATGCATTATGTGGACCTGTTTACGAACGGGCCTTACACGATGCAAGTAACCATGACCAACGTCGGCGGCGACGATATGAACGTGAGTGAAGCTTACGCCGACCATGAGTACTTCACGGTCGATCCGGAAGCTTGCGTAATCGCGATTGGCGAAAGGCAGATCTTTACGGTTACGTTTAACGCCCCGATGGATCAACCGGACGAATACGAAACCGATATGCACATTATCACGAACGACCACGACGAGGCTGAATCAGTCGTTCATCTGCACGCCAATGCAAGTCTTCCGCCGATTATCGTCCTCAATCATATGGAATACGAGACCGACCTTCTTACCGGCGAAACTGAGGACTGGGTTCTGAACATCGCCAACGAAGGTACTGCCCTTCTGCGTTGGGAATCAGAGCTCGTCACTACTCAAGAGCCGGGCGTCGGTCGCGATGCAGACTCGCGTTCGATTCGGAGCCTTGACGGTTCAGTTGGCCCGAGACGCGATGAAGCGGGCGAAGTGCTCGCTGAATACAGCATCGAATATCCGTCAACAGTGGGTCTCGCATGGGATCCTGACAACGAACTGCTTTGGGGTTATTGCAATAACCCGGCAGGGACGATCTTTGCCTTCGATCCTGCACAGGAACAGATAGTCAACACATTCGGCGCGACCGAAAAGATGTGCTGCCTTACCTATCTGGAAGGGCGGCTCTACATGAACGGTTCGAGCTGGAACCCGACTATCGCCATTTATGACCTCGAAGGCAACGAAATCGAGCGCATCAATACTCCGTTCGGACTTTGGAATGGACACCGTCACTTCACGATCAGCGTAGATGGCGACGACTCCTACTTCTTCATCCGCGGCACAGACGGCGCGGAAGGTTCGGATGCGGTCTATGTCTATTCATGGCCGGATTTCCAAGACGTAGCTCACATCAACGACGCAGCGGTTACGGGCGATCAGAGCACCTGCGAAATTCTCTGGACGCCGAATATCCGCGACGGCCAACTCTGGGTTGACGGCCGCGAGTCGATCTATCAACTCGGCGTTGACGCGGAGTGGAACTGCGAACTGCTCCAGACCTTCGACGTTCAGAGCACAGTTGAACGCGCCGGTCTTGGCTACGATGGCAAGAACATCTGGCGTGCAGTTCGTATGTGGCAGGGCGGCGGCCAAATGGACGACCATACGATGCTTCAATGCATCGATAACGGCGTCCGTGAATCCAACTGGCTCTGGATCGAACCAGATATGGGTGAACTCCAATCCGGCTCCGATCAGGATGTGATCCTGCACTTCGACGCAACGGGTCTTTTGGGCGGAGCCTTCGTAGGCGACCTCCATTTCTACTCGAACGATCCTGCGACTCCTGACGTTGTTTTCGTCGCAACCCTGAACGTAACGGGCGCGCCTGATATCGACGTTACCTGGGACGACGCCGCGGGCTACCCGAACGAGATAAACTGGAACGGAATCTACGCCGACGAACTTTACGCCGGTGGCCCTTACACGATCGAAGTGACGGTCGCCAACATCGGAACCGACGATCTTGAAATCAACGACGTCTATTGCGACATCGGTGAGTTCACGACGAACTGGGATCCCGACATGCAGCGCGTCCTCGGCCCTGAAGAGGAAACCGCGATTATCGTCACACTGGAAACCGCTCAACCGGCCAATCTTGACGGAACGCTAACCCTTGTCTGCAACGACAATGACGAGCAGAACGTCAACATTCGTCTGCTTGGCGTGGCGACCAATCCTCCCATCTTGACTCTCTCGTTCAACGAAGTTGTGGATGATATGGTCACCGGCGACGTCATCACGCACGACCTTGAGATTGGCAACGACGGCGAAGCCAACCTTCGGTTTGTGACCGATCTAATCATTATCCAGGAACCCGGTGAACGCGACGCTGATTCGCGCTCGATTCGGAGTCTTAATGGCTCAGTCGGGCCGAACCGAGACGAACCGGGCGAACTCCTTGGTCAGTTCCAAGGCATTAACCAGCAGAACATTTACTGCTCGCCGGTTGGTTGGGACTGGGACAACGAGCGGATGTGGGTGGCGCAATACAACAACGCCATTGCCGCCGCTTATACCCACGACAACGGCTACCAGAACTTTGAAGAAGTTCTGCGCATCAACTGCGGCAACAACATGGACGGTTGCTGGGTTGATGGATACCTCTTCCTGCCGACCAGCCTCGGGGCCGCTCAGGTGAACCGTTGGAATTCCGACGGCGAAAATATCGGAGCGATCAACTTCGGCTTCGGAGTTTACGGACTGGCAGCAGACATTGAGAACGAGTGGCTGTTTGTCCTGAGTTCGAATGATTGGGGCATCCACGTCTTCCCGCTTGATGGTGAAGGCAACATCGGCAACCAGATCGGCGTGATCGCTCAAAACGACCACCAACGGTTCCACGGCAACCAGATTGAGTACGGGTTTGAGTGGGTTGCGATGCATCCCGACGGCCAACTCTGGTTTGTCAACTACACAAACGGTCTTATCTACCAGATCGCGGTCGATACAGACCAGTGGACCTGCATTGAAGAAGTACAGAACTTCAGAGTACTTCCTGGTCAGGATCAGCCCTACACCTCGTCGGCCCACGATGGCTATAACATGTGGGTTGGCGGTTATGCAGTAGCGACAATTCGCGTCTATGATGACGGCGTTACTGAAGCTTACTGGCTGATAATGGAACCGGAAGAAGGCGAAATCCAGCCGGGCAGCTCGATCATGGGAGCCGTTACACTCGACGCGGCTGGTTTGATTGGCGGCGAGTATATCGCTGAAATCGTCTTCATCAGCAATGATCCAGTGGCTCCGCTCGAACAACCGGACGCCACGATCAGCGTGACTATCAACGTCACCGGTGTGCCGAACCTCGACGTCACTCCCGGCGGACCGGAAGAAGAAGAACCTCCGGTTGAGTTCGGAATCGTGTACTTCAATTATCCCGAATCGATGATGGTTGAAGTTGAAAACGTCGGGACAGAAGACCTCGAACTGACCGACGTCGTATCCGATCAGAACAATCCCGACTTCTATGTCAATGGCGACGACCTGCAAGGGTTTGTTCTCGCCGTTGGCGAAGCGCGGGCGCTTACGATCTGGTATAATCCCGATCAGCAGCGCGGCGAAGGCGAACAGACCGCAACGCTTATGTTCACCAGCAACGATCCGCGTTATCCCGACGGATATCCGGTTCGCGTGGTAGCCACAGCGTTGGTCCCGCCAATTCTGACTCTTGAGTTTAATGCAATTGACCGGGAGTTGAACGAAGGCGACGTAGAAGAGATAACTGTTGACCTCGGCAACGACGGCGGCAGCCAACTCGATTGGGAAGCCGACATCGACGTTATCGTCGAGCCGGGTCGCGACGTTGACGTTCGTTCCATCCGGAGCCTCGACAGGACGCCGGTTGGCCCGCGGCGCGACGAAGTCGATCTTGGCGGAATGCGTTTCGCGTGGTTCCAAGCCCAAAACGTCTGGGGCTGGCTCTATGACGGGATGCTTCGCGACGAATTGTTGGATGACGACAACTGCGACTGGTATCAGAATGCGGCGGACTGGGACAACGTTGACTTTGAAGAGTACGACGTGATCTGTATCGCTGCATATAACCAGCCGTGGAACCAGCAGTACGCGAACAACCTGGAACGCTTGGAAGAATACTGCGACGGCGGCGGTGGACTCTACTATGAGACTGCTAACGTTAATGCAGCGGTTCGGAGCCCGGGTGGAATCTACAACGATAACAACTCCAGCTCCGGCAACGGCGTTCTGGTCGTAAGCCCCGATCCGGCTGCTGAAAACTACAGCCTGTTCGCCGAGATTTGCCATGAAAGCCAGCCGAACTTCTGGGAAGAAGGCGAAGTGATCGAGGGAAGTTCATGGCTTCACGCAGGTTACAACCTCCAGCAGTTTGATAACGGCGTGGAAGAAGGAACTCTGGACTGGTATCAGGTAATTGCGGTTCAACAGCAAAACCAGGGAGTTCCGGGAGCGGTAGCCTACGGCTTCGGTTCCGGCGTAGTCCTGACAGTCGCGCATCCAGTAGGACACTGCTGGGTGAACTACAATCAGGAAGGTATGTGGGGTTCGATCGCGGCTGAAATCCTCTTTTACCTGACTGAGGCGGGCGGCGCTAAGTGGATCTTGCTCGATCCGATGGAAGGAAGTCTTGCCGCAGGTTCAAGTCAGAACCTGACGGTGACATTGAACACCATCGAAGTTCTGGGCGGCCGTTACGCGGCTGATATTCACTTCACCTCGAACGATCCGGCCAATCCGGATGTGGTACTCGCGGTAACATTGACCATCACTGGTCAGTCGGTATTCGGTTCGGAACCGGCGGCGGCTCCGTTCAGCGAAGCGCCGAATATCGAGTTCCCGATTGCCTATCAAGGTTTCGAGAGCTACTTCCAAGTCAACTTCACCAATGTCGGTTCCGGTATTTATGCTGTGAACGGCTTCGAAGTTGAAGGCGCAAATCCGGAAGACTTCGGCATCGTGATGGATGCTCCGTTTGAGATTAACGCCAGCAGCGATTCGCTCGTTACCTTCTACTTCCGTCCGGGCGCTACAGGCGAGCGGAACGCCCGTCTGCATCTGATCACCGACGCGATGAACGTCGTTGACCAGGATGTTTACTGGGATCTGTCCGGTATGGGCATGCTGCCGCCTTCGATCTACACCCGGCCGGAGAACGGTATCCCGCGTGTGTATGCTCGCAGCGGCGGTAACCCTGAACTCGCCAGCCTTGTCATCGGAAACGCTGAAGGTCAGGATAGAGATACCTTGACTTTCGCCGTCACTTCCGTCGAACTTGAGCAGGGACGCGATGCGAACAGCCGTTCGATCCGTTCGCTCACCAACAAGGCGACCGGTCCTCGTCGTGATGAACCGGGCGACGTCCTGCAGACAGTTGACCTTGCTTACACCGGCCCGATGGGGATCTCGCGCGATCCTGAAACCAACGTTATGTGGGTTGACCACTATACCGCTGGTCGCGTCGTTGGCTATCAATGGGATGGTGAGCAGATCACCGGTCAGGTTGCTGACTTCGGAGTTGCGGGCGGCAGCAATGTCGGTGGAACCGTGTGGAACGGCGTCTATTATGGAGCGCAGTTCCAAGGTACTTTGATCTACATGTACGATCTGGAAGGTAATCAGATCGCTACTATGAACATGCCTGACATCCCGATCTCCTTCTGCGTGGATGGCGAGCGTGGGTATCTGTTCTACTGCACCTATCCCGGCTTCTACCTTCGCGTACTCGACATCAACAACGACTTCGAAGAAGTTGCTGTTATTCGGAACATGCTCGGTCATGGCGACGATGCCAACGCCCGTGCCCGTATGGCTTGGGTGCCAGAACATCGTGATGGCCATTTATGGATGACCTACGAGTTCAACGCCTATCAGGTCAACATCACTGACGACTGGCAGTGGGAAGAAGTGCAGCGCTGGCGCTTCCAGTCTGACCGCAATGCCCCCGGTATCGCCAACGACGGCGAGAATATGTGGATCGGGAACATCGCAGAATCGGTTGTCCGCATCCACGACGACGGCGCAAGCGAAGGTCTCCCGTGGCTCACGATGGAGCCTGAAAAGGGTTCAATCCTCGCGGGAGAAGAAACCGAAATCGCCATCACTTGCAGCCCGACCGATCTGGCCGACGGCGTGTACGAAGGTAACCTCGTCGTGAAGTCGAACGATCCGGCGAATCCTGAGATCTATCTTGGGATCTCGATGGATGTAGGCGCCGGTCCGCAAATGATGCACTTTGCGACTTTCGACGCAGACAACTTCCCGAATGGCTGGCACGTGACCGCATCAGACCACAGTGTGTTGGTGAACAACGTATTGTGGGATGACAATGTCGCGCCGGCTCGCTGGGAAATCGGCGTCTTCACACCGGGCGGCGTGCTTTCCGGTGGTTCAATCTGGACGGGCGGCGATCCTGTCGGCGTAGCGGTTTATGGCGCTGAAGGCGATATCGCTCAGTTCCAGGGCGGCGAAACTATGATGTTCAAAGTCTGGGACAACGAAGCTGACGTCGAACACGAAATGAGCGCGGAAGTAGCTGAAGGCACGGTGGAATGGTCCTCCGGTGGCTTCACGGCTCTTTCGCTGGTCGGTCGCAGCTCCTATACCTGCGTAGTACCGTTCGCCGCAGGTTGGAACCTGATTTCGATCAACGTCACTCCGCCGGAAGAACTTTGGAACGCCAACGGTCCTGACGTCCGTCTGATGATGGCGCCGCTTCGCGTTGACGCAAACCGCCATCATGTGATCCTGATGAAGAACGAGCGCGGCAACTTCTACGCGCCTGCTAACAATAACTTCAACAACATTCCGTTCTGGAATACGGCTGAAGGTTATCAGGTTCGTATGGATGCAGCAGTTGAAGGTACTTGGACAGGCGTTCAGATCGACGCTCAAGCCGATGTGCCGATTGCGGCAGGCTGGAACATGATTGCCTACTTCCCGACCTATCAGTTGACCTGCGCTCGCAACACGTTTACAGCGATTTCACCGATTGTTGACAACGTGATTCTGACGAAGGACGGCTTCGGTCACTTTGCCTCGCCGCGTAACAACTTCTCGAACATGGATCCATGGCGGGAAGGTCGCGGCTATCAGGTCAACGTGAATGCTAACGTAGTGCTCAATTACCCGGCGGCTCAGCAGGGCGCGGCGGCCATCAAGGTCGGCGAGTCTGACGCATCGGTCGTCGGTCGTTGGGCGGAACCGGCGATGACCGGCGCGAATATGAGCGTGCTAGTGACCGGAATCAGCGGCGTGGAACTTGCCGTTGCGGATCAGGTTGCCGCGTTCAACGTAAGTGGTCGTCTGGTCGGCGTTGGTCGCGTGACTGAAGGCATGATCGGCCTCGCGGTTTGGGGTGATGACAAATCGACCGAATTGGTCGATGGTCTCGTCGAAGGCGAAGCGTTCACGCTGAAGTTGTGGGACGCTGACAAGGACGCGGTAGTCGATCTGAGGATGGAAGGGCTTGTTTACGCGACGGACGGCTTCACCGCCTCTGACGCGGTCGCAAGCGCGATCATCCCGGACAACTACAGTCTTGGTCAGAACTTCCCGAATCCGTTCAACGCGGTTACGCGCATTGCGTTTGGCTTACCGGAAGCATCGCGGGTTTCGATCCGTGTGTTCGATGTAGCTGGGCGCGAAGTCGCGACGCTGGTATCGGGCAACCTCGAGGCTGGCAATCACACTGCGGTCTGGAGCGCGGAAGGCTTCAATTCGGGCGTCTATCTGGTGAAGATGGAAACCCCGAGCTTCAGCGACGTCCGCAAGGTGACGCTGATCAAGTAAGCGCTTGAACTAATAAGCGCGGAAGTGAAAAGCGGCGCCGGGAGCATATCCCGGCGCCGCTTCCTTTTAGTCAGTAGGATAGGCGTCCCTGCCTGTCCACATCGCCGGTAGAACGGACGTCTCGCCCGTTTAAATAATTCCCGCCTTGGGCGAAAATTGCTGTGAAATTCGTTTAATTTTTTTTTTTCAAATGCTTGACATCGGTTTGTCATCGTGTTATATTAATTGTCGTGAGTATGACAGATGAACCTTTCCTTTGAACTTATTTCGCCCCTTTCCATAGAGGCGTTCAAATAGAGCCCTCTTACTGACTGTTGAGACTTCATAATGAAGGCTCGCATTGGACTGAAACAAAGAACCCCTTCGACTGGAACGGAAACTCACCGTTCTCGTCGGAGGGGTTTATACTTTCAACAAATTAAAGAAGGAGACCTAACGACATCTACTCAAACACGACCGTAAAAAGAAGCGCGCCGACTGCCGTGAGATAGTAATCAGCGCGCCTGTTGAACGAGGGCTCCGGGGAGTCCTCTATCAAAGTTAACTCTCTTGTACCCCGGAAGGCAAGAGTGGAGAATGAAATGAAGCGAGAAAATCGTTCGTTCGCACTCGTAGTCGTCGCGTTATTCGCGCTGACGGCAGGTCTGGTTGGGATGCCACAACCGGCGAGAGGTATCGCTTTGACAGTTGAGATGAATGTTACCTGGGGAATGTTCACTGAACCTTACAACATTCAAGCAGAAGCCGAATTGCTTATGTATGATGGTACTCCGTTTGATCCTCCCAAACGAGCTGGACTCGTCACGTTCGATAATGAACACTATGAAATCGGCTTTTGGAATCCACCAAGCACCGCAGATCTGGTCTGTTACACTTGGGAGGAGGGGGAAGATTATGATTGGGAACCATTGTCAGGTGAAATAATTGACCTCAATTGGAGTGGCGTCACGACTCTTGAAGCTAGCGCCGGTGCCAATCGTGCCTGTGGACCTGAATTCGAGTACTACGACTTCTTTTCGCCAATCGGCAATGATTGTGAATACGCCTATTCAAATGGCATGCGCCACGCCAAAACGAATACTCCTAGTGTGATAATCGAGAGTCCTGATCTCTTTATCGCGCCAGTGGTGTATCGTTTGCCCCGAGTGCTTTGTAGCGCACTCGGTTAACAGTAAATCCAATTCCAAGTAGGCTACTCCCTGTCGCGAGATAGGGAGTAGTCTGCTAACATTAACTTTGATTACTCGAAAGGCATTGATATGAAGCATTTCATATTGCTATTCTTAACTTTGTTAGCGGTTTATTTGCCGCAATCGAATTCAAATGCACAACCAATTGACAATGATTGGCGGCTGTTCGACGCTGGCCATACCGAGTATGAGTATTTCAATGACGTTTATGCTTGTAGCGACGGCGGATATTATGCTTGCGGTATGGCGTTCGGCGAAAAATGGTTAATATCACTCAATCCGGAAGGCGCAGAGCGGTGGCGTTGTTTTGGAGACTCGGGCTCATTAACATCAGTAATTGAATCCGACAATGGCGACGCTGTATGTGGCGGATCATTTGCTAATAGAGAATTTAGTGTATTTCGAGCAAACAGACGAGGCGAAATAGTTTGGCAAATATCATATGGTATAGGGGAGTGCTGGCCTGTGATTGAATTGAAAGAAGGCGATTTCATAGCTGCAGGGCGCATTAATCATAGAGGAGCAGTCATTCGATTGAACGATGACGGAGATCTTATCTGGATGCGACAGCTCGGAGATTCTGTTAATTATCCTGTCTTCTTCGCTTGCAGGGAAACTGAAGAAGGCGTTGTTCTCGCTGGGCGGAATGGTAGGATGGTTGAGATTGGGGGGCGAGAACGCAACGTATCTACCGCATGGTTGTTAAAGATCAATTTTGATGGCGATATTATCTGGGATAGAAGATTTGAGGGAGAAGACGGAGGAAGAGCAGATTTTATGTCAATTATTTCTATCCCGAATGGATTTGCAATGGTTGGGCATATGCCTGATTTTGGTTTATCACTGGTTAATAGACAAGGGCAATTAATGAGTAGAACAGGTTACGGCGAAGGATATGCCCGTGGGGTAGCGCAATTTCGTGATGGTGGCTATATTGTTACCGGCTATGGAGATGATAGTTTTCCTCTCGCTGTCAGAACGAATGACGAAGGCGAGGAACTCTGGCGAACAAACTTTTCAGATCGTATCCGCGAACCAGATTGGCATCCGATTGTATATGCTGTTAGATCCGTTCTGGTTTTGGAAGGAGAACGAATCATAATGTGTGGCAGCGCACCGCACCCTGATCCAGTTAGAGGAAATGACGCCTTAGTAGTGTTCTATGAACCGGGCAATCTTGCGCCGCAAATCTTCTATCACATTCCCGAAGACACCATTCTGACAAGGCTTCCGGGCGATTCTGTGCGCTTCATCGTCCGCGCCCGAACTCGGGAGGGAGAAGAGCTGCACTACTCGTGGCATTTCAATGGACGTGGAGCAGGCAACGATACGACTGCTTACATAGGCTTTCCCGCCGGAGGAGATTCGGTCGTCACCTGCACTGCGTCAGCTCAGTTCTGGGCGGCGCAAGTCAAGTGGCTGGTTCGGCTTCGAGAACTGTTTATCGCATCGCATACTCCCGACACGCTGAGCCTCACTATTCGACGGGGTTCGACAGTCGAATTTGGTCTTGACAGCGTCGCGGCGCTCGACGAAGAAGGCTTGAATTATGAATGGACGCTAACTGACCTATACAACTTTGAGCGGGAGAATGTCGGCTCCGATATTCGCACGACGGTCGAGTTTCTCAGGTCGGGAGGCTTTCAACTTCAAGGAGCGGTTTATCGAGGCGATCTTTCCGACAATGTGATTTGGGATATTGCCGTCCGGTCGGCGATTCTCGATTTCTGGCCGAGAGAGTTAAACTTGTCTGTTCCGCCCGATTCATCGGGCGAGTTCGGCGTGATTCCATTCAACCCGGAGTCCGACAGCCTCATCTATCGGTGGGAGGTGGACGGAGACTCGGTAGGGAGCGATTCTACGGTAGCGCTCAGGTTTGCGTGGAATGGTCAAGCGGGACGCTCAACCTACGCGGTGAGTGCAATAGTGATGGACGGGGCAGAAGGGGATACAGTGAGGTGGGAGGTGACGGTTCTCGATCCGAACGCAACCCCCCCTACCCCCCCTTCAATAGAAGGGGGGGAGAATCCGACCACTTTCGGAATTACTTCAGTCTCACCGAATCCGTTTAACAACTCAACTACCATTCGCTTCACAGTTCCATTCGGTTCGGAATCTGCTCAATCTGCGAAATCTGCTGTTCGACTGACCGTGCACGACTTGACGGGAAGAGAAGTAGCAAGGCTGGTGGACGACAGGGCTCAGCAATCCCCGCCTTCGCGAGGAGGCCCCTACGCGGTCATGTTCGATGGAAGGGAATTACCGGCGGGAGTCTATCTGGTTCGCTTGGACTCAAGAGGATTCAGGCAGACTGTGAAAGTCGTGTTAGTGCGTTAGCATTTTCACGGGAGCTTGACAAAGCCAGTAAGGGAGATTATATTAAGAGAAACTATACATACGTGCAGTATTATGTCTCCTCTACCAAACCCAACGACGATGCGACGGCGGCTTCGAAAGATCGACGCCGGTCAGCTCGTGTTTCTACTCATAGAGCCTTCTTTTTCGCGTGAACTGCCGGAGTTCGAGAACCGCTGTCCTCGCTGCGGAGCGCCGAACTTCGTCCATGCTTGCGGGCGTCGCTGCTGTCATTGTGGATTCGCGCCGTCGTGCGATGATTAGATGAAGCAACCAAGTGTGCAGGTGAACAAGTGAGTAAGTTCGCGGAAGGGAGTCTTTTTTCTACCTGACCACTTGTTCACTTGCACACTTGATTCGTTAAAACAGCCTCGCGAGTTCTCTCGGGATCGTTCCGAGGGGGGACGCGAGGCTTACTCCTCCTACCCACCGTTTGCCTGAACCAAAGAAAATCAGCCTTTCGATAAACTTTTCTGACGCTGCGCAATGTGGGAGCGCGAGAAAATCAGCCTCAGGATCAGCGGCAAGTAAAGCCTCTGCAACGTTAAGTGGAATCTGTCCGCCTTCGTCAAGCGCCGCCTCGATCCCTCTCGACCAGACCAGCGCCGGTTTGATCTGAAACCGTCCCTCATCGGAGAGAGTCGCGTAACCGCTCCCGCCCGACCACCGCCACCGCTCGATAAACGGTTGATCGCGCTGATCGAGATTGAGGCGTCTCAACAGATTCAGATCCGTCTTGGCCAATTTACCTTTGGCGACCGTTACCGCCAATTCCGCCAGTATGCGAGTCGCTTGATGTGAAAGTGGTCCCGGATCTTTGCCTTCCCAGCGCTCAAAAAGATCTCTGCGGATTTCATCTGCAGAGATGGAATCTGAGGTAATTTCCAGAGCTACCAGCCTAAGCGGTTCGGCTGAAACGAAATCCCCAAACCAACCGTAAAGCGTTCCGCCTTCCCAGAACTTGTTCCATCCAACCGGCGTCGGTTCAATCCATTTCCTGCAAAGCTGGAATGCCTGGCTGCTATCATCAAGGTCAACAATAGCGCGGATCTCGGCAGCGGCTTTTGATGGAAGGAGTTCGTGTGAAACGAGTCTTTTAAGGATTTCCCGAGCGGCGATTTGGCGTTTCAAGCCGATTCCTTACTCAGCCCAAGCGCCACTACTACTGCAATCGAGACTCCGGCATCATGCGAGAGACTGACTGTCGTCGAAGACCAGCCGAGTCTTTCTGCTATAACGGCGGCGTGACCGTGAAGCTTGAGCGACGGTTTGCCACTCGCTGCGTGAACGATCTCCATCTCCTTCCAGCCTACGCCTCTTAAACCGGTTCCGAGCGCTTTTGAAGTCGCCTCTTTGGCAGCGATTAACACCGCCATGCGCTCCGGTCTGGCGCGGCATTGGCGCTGTTCGAGCGGCGTCAGGAAGCGGTTCAGGAAGCGGTCGCCCCATTTTTCGAACAGCTTGAAAACCCGGGCGGTTTCAACCACGTCTATACCGACTGCGACCGTTGGCAGCAGCGGGATTTTATCGCGAGTATTTTCTACCAAAGTTTCAGAAGTGTTCCGGCTGGTATGCCGTATGGGTTGCCGAGTTTGGCGCGCGCTTCGACGGCGATTCGCGGGCCGTTGGGGATGAATGCATAGGTCCAGCCGGATCGGCCGGAAAGTGGATTGTCAGGGAAAGCGGCGGCAAGCTCTTCGACCGAAGATGGAGCCCGTCCGTTCTGTTGTCGGAAACTGCCTGCGGCGGTCTGTAATAGCGGTAGTTGTTGCTCGGCGGCGGAAAATTCATCAAACCTGCGAGCCAGAATCATATCCCGGCCTCGCAGCCTCCCGAGGGCGTCTTCGTCGTGTCGAATCGCGTAATTCATCAAGCGGTAGCCATCGTCGCCGGACATCGCAAGATATTCCATCCCACGCTGCCAGGCAAGATTGATAACTTGGTCTTTCAAGCCGGGATCGAGCGTCAGCGCGCTGTCGAGCAGAGCGGATACTTCGATGGTGCGATCTTTTTCTCTGACGATGGCTGAAGCGGCGCGGAAGAAAATGTGAGCGGTGGCGTGTTGGCCGGTTGAATCGATAAGCCGGGATTTGGCAATCTCACGAAAAGCTTCCACAGGCCGCTCTTCTACGAGCAGGGCAAGCGCTTTCAGACGGGCGGTTACGGCAGAGGTAGAGTCTGCGGTCTGGAGCGTCTTCAAAGCGCCAGCGAAGTTATTCGCGGCAAGATCCGCCTCAGCCAGACGGAGGGTGTTTCTGTTGCAGCCAAGGAGGAAGAAGATGATCAGTGAAAATTGGACAATGCGCATCGGGAAAAACAAAGCCTCGCTCATGGAGTCATGTTGTCAAGTAATCCACCGCGTAGGTAAGCGTCTCGCTTGTCAAAGCAGTCAACCGAGACGGTTAACATACGCGACTGGATTGTTAATGTCAGGTACACTTGAAGCGCTCGGGCTTAAATCGCGCCCATGCACCACATCATCAGACTTTTCTGGCCGTGAAGCCGATTTTCCGCCTCGTCGAAGACGACCGAATTGGGGCCGTCGATCACTTCGTCGGTGATTTCCTTGCCGCGTTCGGCGGGCAGGCAGTGCATCACAAGGCAGTTCGGTTTGGCGTTGGACATCAGCTTTGAGCTAATCTGGTACGCGGCAAGTAAATTGGCGCGCTCGGCGGCTTTGTCTTTCTCACCCATCGAAGCCCAGACGTCGGTATAGACAATATCTGCGTTTTTCACAGCGGCTTTTGGATCGTCGGTAACCGTAACCTTGCCGCGACCGTTTGCCATCACTTCGGCGATGAATTCCTTGCCGGGATGTGTTTCGGGGCGGGTGGCGATCCAAAGGTCCATATCGAGTAGTCTCGCAGCCTCTATCCAGCTTCGCGCCATGTTGTTGCCGTCGCCGAGATAGGTGACTTTCAATCCCTCGACAGTTCCGAGTTTTTCTTTGGCCGTCAGAAGGTCGCAGAATACCTGACAGGGGTGAAGCAGGTCGGTTAGAGCATTGATCACCGGAGCGTCAGCCCATTGGGCGAGTTCTGCGACGTCTGACTGTTTATAAGTGCGGATGACGATCATATCGACATAGCGGGAGAGTACTCTGGCGACGTCAGCAATAGATTCGCGCTTGCCGAGTTCAATCTCCTTATCCGTGATGAAGAACCCGGCGCCGCCAAGTTGCTTGACGCCAACTTCAAACGATATGCGCGTCCGAAGGGATGGCTTATGAAAGATTAAGCCGACAGTTTTATTAAGCAGCGGTTGTGGGCAGACTCCTGCGCGAGTCTGGTCTTTAAGACGGACAGCGTGGTCAATTAAGTGAAGGAAATCAGCTCGCGATAAATCCGCGAAGCTAAGGAAGTCGCGCATGGTTCCTGACATAATTTTTGCCTTTAATAAGTTTTGGAAAATTAAGGGAGACAAAATCCTTTTAATATACAAAACGGCGAGGCAGAGGAGGGAAGGCGAAAGGTATAACGGGCTTGGCGTTAGTCAAAAGAAAGTACAAGTTGCAACAACAGACAGAAAGTTCATTGTACTTTCACTTTCACCCTTGCCAGACTGTCTGAGAAGTCGTAATTAGCGCAAAACATCCCTACTGCCAATCCGCCGTGGTTGGCAGATATTGCTCATATACAATAGCTTATACTGTCAACCGCGGCGGGTTGACAGTAGGGGTGGAAGCTATTTCTCTATTCTCGGACGGCCTGTTGCGTCTGTTATTTAATCAACGTCAGTTTGGCCAGCCTGGTTTCGCCGCCCGCAGTCAACTTGGCGAGATACAATCCGGCGGGAAGCTCTTCGGCGTCGAAGGAGAAACTACTGCGCCCGGCTGGCAGCCTGCCGAGCGGAATGTTTCGCAATTCACGTCCTGAGAGATCGTAGATCATAAGCGCCGCTTGTGATGGACGCGGCAATTCCAAGCCGATTCGCGCAACTCCGTTAAACGGATTCGGGAATATACTCTCGATCCTTAGATCGACCGGCAGAGGATCCTGTTTGTCAGGGGCGTCTTCCGGCGAGACCGAGAATGTAATCGGGATGTCATATCTCTCGCCGACCGCGTTGTGGAGCGCTTGGAGCACAACGTCGTAGCGACCGGCCGGCATTTCCATAGAACGGAGGATAAGATCAATCGTCTGGCGTTCGCCGGGCGCTACTGACGCACTGTCCGGTTCGAAACTGATCCATGAAAGGTTCGGGCCGAGTTCGACTCCGACCAGACGCTTAGTGCTGATTCCACTCACGACCATGCTGAGAGTCCAATAGAGCGGATTGTATTCTTTAGTAATGTCGATATCGAGCAGTCTGTCTCCCGGCTGTAGGGCAATCGCCTGCACAAAGCGAAAATCGCCATTATCGGGATTCATCTTAAAGATCGTCATCATCGTGCCGTACTCGACAGCGTCCTGAAGGTTCCGCGCAAAGTAGAGACTGTACCCATCCGGGTCTTCCGGGAACCACGCGAAACCGTAGGCTGTATAGATGACGCCTTCGACCGAGCGCCATGAATGGACTACATCGCCTGCCGGTGTAACCTCGAGAAATTCTGCGCCGGTGATAGACTTGGTGAAATATGTTCCGCGCTCGGGCGCCCAAGCGACGCAATAACTCGGATTATACGGCGTCCGGGTATCGCTTATATACTCCCCTGCGGTACTCATCTCGATCACGCTTCCTTGTTCGATGGCAACGAGGTTTTCATCGCGAACGTCAAGACAGAGATAACCGTTACTGGTGGTCGAATCAAGAGTGTATTGATTGATCGATCGTACCAACTCGCCATTCTTATTCAAAACATAGATCTTGTGCGGGAAAGAGCCAGCTCTGTCGGGGCCTGACAAGTAGAACAAACCATTGAGGAAGACGACGCCTTTCAGTCGGTTGTCGCCGGTGATTTCGGTCGCGTTGTAATCGAAGAGTAAATCCCACGGATGATCTCGCTCTCCCGGTTCGTAATCGAGGTTAAAGCGGTATTCGAGTGGTCCATTCCCGTCATTCCAGATATGAAACGCGGTCTGATAGCTTGAATCATGCAAAACTATAGCATTAATCGCGTCAGTATCGATGTTGAATGTCGGATGAGCGAGTCGTAGATCAGTTCTGGACGTTTCGCCGGTGCGAATGACGATGTTCTCCACTCGAGCTGTGTTGAAGTATGGCACACGCGCAATGGCTATGTAAGTCCCGGCGGTGATGCCGTCCATGCGGTAGTAACCTTCAGCGTCCGAGAGTGTAAAATTGCCGGTACCTTCCAATTCGATTCGAACATCCTCCATCGGAGCGTTATTGGTGAGGTTGTAAACGTGGCCTTCTAGACTGCCGATTTCCGTCTCTATTCCGGTTGTGAATCTTACCGCCATCTCCGAGTGAAGCCCGCTGGTGCGAGGATCGACGTCCAAAGCATGAGCAATCTGCAATTTGATTCGCCGGTCAGGACTGCAGATGCCTATAGTCACTGATTCATTCGGTGTATCGCGCATTTCGGGAAGCTGGATGTATTCAAAGAGAATCTCGCCATCGCCGGTTATGGTTGGAACAACGGTCGGATCGTAGAGTACGACGCTGACTCTTACCGCTCCGGCTTCGCTTTGAAATCCACGCCATTCGATGATGAAACGGGCGTTATCCTGATCGTAAGAAGTATAGACTTGACCGCCCCAGAGGTCATCCCAATAAGGCGCTATCATTCCTCCCGGCAGATAGGAGCTGCCGAGTTCCAGATTATTCCAGCCGATCACGTTAGATTCGGCAAACGCCATCCAGCCGTTGGTGCTGATGGTGGCGCGCTGGAATGTTTCACCGTAGAACTGGAACTCAAACGGCAGATCGATGGTGCGAACCTGCCCGCCCACTCCGATAGGGCTATCGCTATCGTCCTGATCGTTGATTCCGAGATTTGTTGCGCCTGTAACTCGCTCGTATTCAGGAGCCATCCCGCTTGACTCGTCGCGGTCGTCGTAAGCCCAGTAACCGTATTCGTCGGGACCTTGAGGAGCTTCCGGAACCGCCTGACCGACTATAACAGAGAACGTTAAACTGTCGCGCAGTCCATTGGGATCTGTTAACAGAAGCCCAAATTTAATTTTACTCCCGAGATAGGCATGCTGTCCGGCAAGAATTTGAAAAGGTTCGGCGGCGTTGTCAGCACTCGAACCAACGGCAATATCACCGAAGTAGGTTTCTGATCGGCGGATTTGAATTGAGGGATCGAGACAGTAAAGCGTTCCCGATAAAGTGTCTGCGTCAAGATCGCCAGTGTTGACTATAGCAACAACCAACGCTCCTTCGTCGCCTGGTTGAAGCTCATCGTCTGCAAAGTAGTAATCGCTCGCTTGCAACCTGAGGCCGCTTATAGTAAGCGTGAAACTGGTTAGATACTGATTGTTGCCGTTATAAGCTTGCAGGTTGAACTCTACGACCTCCCTGTCCGGCGTCTCCGGCGAGATCGTTATCAGAAACGCCTGTTGGGCAGTCGCCTCTTCTCCGGCTTGGATCTCTCCAAATTGAACTGTGTCGCGTTCAATTTCGACGTAAGGATTCTCGGTGGTAAGACGGCCATATAAATTTGCGAGTCTGTTTTCGCCGGTGTTGGTATAGGTAACGATAAGCTCGATAGTTTCGCCCGGATTCACCAGCCCGTCAGCATTGCCGTGCGAGTCATCTGCGTTGTCATCGTCATATTCGATTTGTTGGAGGGCCGCATAATTCGCAACAGCGGCAACCTCGAAGTCATCCATCACCGGCACGAGATTCGGCCCTGTGACAGTCAAACTGTAGGTTCCGTTATTAAGCGGCGGAACCGATAGAGCAAGCTCGCCTGAGGCGTCCGTGTACCCGCCAAAGCGAACATTGTCGTTCCGATAGACATGAACGTAGGCATTTGGAATTGGATTTTCATCGTCGTCCTGAACGCTGAATTGCAGCAAGGTTTGGCCTTGGGGAATCTGCTGTTCGAAGTCAACAGTGATCGGGCGAGGTTCGCGGGTCCATACTTGCAGGCTTGGATCGCCAAGCAGAGTGTAAGTATAGAGGTAATATCCGACTGTAGTGCCGTTTCCCATATCCATCGAGGAAGGGTAATTGCGGACCAAGCTGAGTTTTGAGGCGAGTGTCAGAGCGCCGAGAGTATGAACTTCGCGATTGAACAAGGTATGGTAAAACTCAGCATCCAAGGAGTTATTGAACCAGGTATGGGTGAACAGGTCGGAAGGTCCCCAACAAGCTATAGCGCCGTTAGGTTGATTGCCGTCAAAGGCTTTGACCCACGCCTCGCCGATACACTCCTGCTGGTTGACGAAATCGCATGTTGCGCAAACCATCCCGGTTACGACCGGCATCATCATGCCGTTATTCCGGTTGTAAACCTCGTTTGTGCTGTAGTCGCCCCAATTGTTGAAACCGCGGAAGTTGACAAAACCGACGCCGTTGTCCACGCCTGCGCTGATGATATTGTGGTCGGCGTGTTGGTCGAGAAAGTACTCCGCGAGAGTCTCGTGAATGTCCTGTCTTGAGTAGCCGTTCGCAACCATAATTTCACGGATTGAGACGTTGGTTTCGATGCAGGAGTGAACTCCGTCGGCGATCAACACGGCGCCTTCAACCCAGGGCGAGTCGTGAAATGGTGTAGCTTCGTAAGCGAGTATTTTAGTAACCGCCTGCTCTAATTGGCTCACGGTAGCGGTTGGGAGCCTGCCAATGAAAGCCTCCGGAAGCCACGAATCCGGCGCTCGATTTCCCTCGAAAAGGACGTAAGGATTGTCGGATACGTACCAACTCATCTGCCGGTTTTCGCCGTCGCGCCAGAACGGCATGGTCAATTCACCTTCTGAATCTCCTACCATTAAAACATAAGTCGGCGGGACTTCCCAGTTGTTCCATCCGTCTCTCAACCAGCCAAAGATATCTTCTCGTGTGTTGCCGACGTCTCCCTCGTTCAAGCGAGCGACAGTGACGATATAGCCCTTTCGTTTCTTCCATTCGACAAGCGGTTCAATCGCCTCGGCGGCTTGATCGTTATCTGGTATGACGATGACAAGATGACCGAGATGGTCTTCACGCGGCTGGAGTTCATCACGCATCGGATCATCGGAAAGCGCTCGCGCTACTTCTCGCCATGCAGGGGTGTTTTGGGCGCGAGTCGGACTCACCGCTGGATCGAGTTTGAACCGGACGTCAGCGTTAATCTCGGCTGCGTGGTAAAGAGTCTTTTGCGCGGGATTATAGCGATAGGGCGTAACGGTCAGGATCGTATAGCGGGATGCGCCGATTTCGATTGGTTCACTCAACGTTGCATAAGCGGATGGCGATATTTCATCTCGTGCGTAGGCTGCCCTGTCGTACGGTTTGCCTGGCTGGAAGTTCGGATTATCAGACGAGAGCGTCGGAATCGGAGCCAGGTCGATGTTCTTGAGAGTTGTTTCGCCGGTGACACGCAGTTCAAGCGTCGCGGACATTCTGTCAGGGAGGAGAATCCAGCAGGTTTGAGCCGGAAGCCCGGGTTCCCCTGCCCTCCCAATCATAGCAGCGCCGGTTTGATTGACCGATTGGAAGGGACGCCCGCCGACGTCAGTTGGAACAAACAGCGGGGGAGCGGACAGCAAACGCGTCGCAATCCCCTCGGGAGAAGATTGCAGGAGTTGAAGTGATTCGGTAGATTCTGCCATTGCGTTAAATGTACAGACGCCGAAAATCAGTATGGCGCTTAAGTAGGTTGCCCCGCTTCGCTGCATTTATATACTCAAGAGAAATGGGTTGCGTTTTCGAACGGATTATTTTTCCGCCGGATCTGTTTTATTACGGTGGCAAATAATTGTTGCAGAGGGTGTGATTCCCGCAAAAGAGTATGTGCGAGGAGGGTATTAATAGGTAGCGATTTAGACTCTTGGAGGGCGGGCATTCCTGACCGCCTTGAAATTAGGCATGATTTGACGTTAAGGCGGTCAAGAATGCCCGCCCTCCAAGAGTCACTACAAGTTGAAACTCTCTGTCCGAAAATTGTAGAAAAATAGCCACTACCCCTACCGCCAACCACGGCGGGTCGGCGGTAAGGGTGCCTCGCGATAATCGCTTATCCTCTGACAGACTCCAAAACGGGAATCAAGATATTAACCGTCTTTGAGATGCGGTTATTTGCCGAGTCTGCCAGCTTCCTCTTCGAGGATTTTGGCTTGTTCCTGCGCTTTATTCTTGGCGTCATCCGCGATCACTTTAGCCTCAACTGCCATCTGGCGGGCTTCAAGAATCTTATTATCCCGCGCCAGCTCCTGGGCTTCGATCAGCATGGCTTCGGCTTTCATGTAATCGTCGGACGCGCTGGCGTCAGCTCCGAGCGCGAGTGCTTCATTCAGCGCTCTTTCCGCGCGCTTCAGCTCAGGATCGGCCGTGGTCTCACAGCCGGTGAGCCCGAGAGCAGCAATGAAGGCCGCGCCAAGAAGAAGAGATTTGATGTTAATTGTCATGCGCTTGGCTCCTTTGAGCAAATGTGTATTAGTAAGATGAGTTCCTCTGGACGTTCTATGAACGTACGCCGGAAAGGAATCGCTGGTTATTTGCATCGAGAGTATTAACTTGTAGTGACTCTTGGAGGGCGGGCATTCCTGACCGCCCTGAAATTAAGCATGATTTGACATTAGGGCGGTCAGGAATGCCCGCCCTCCAAGAGTCTAAATCGCTACCGGTTAATACCCTCTTTGTGTCCTAATAGATCGATCGTAAGTCCTTTTATGGCTCCTCGCTATTTCGTGTGGGTAGCAAGATGAATTAGCGATGTGATCGCTGCGGACATCTTTTAATTCAGGGTATCCCGCACAGCTCTTCCAAAGTCTATCGAATGGAGAACCATCCGGCTGTGCGGGTTCAAATTTAATGTTATACTCCGTCCGCACAGCCAATTAGATTGCTATCACAGGGACACATTAAGAGCTGTGCGGACTACCCGTGACAGTTCTCCAAACTACCCACACTAAATAGCGAGGAACCCCTTTTATTCAACAGGCGCTTACGATCAATTCTCTATTTTGTTGCGTCTTGCGCCATCTGCATCATGTTCCACATCGGGAGGAAGATTGCGAGGGCGAGCACCAACACCATCGCGCCCATTCCGACGGTGAGGATTGGCTCGATAGCTCCGGTTAAACCCTCCACGGCAGACTCAACTTCAGAATCATAGTAGTCGGCGATATTAGCGAGCATATCGTCGATTGCTCCTGAGTCTTCGCCGACAGAGATCATTCGAACGACGAGCGGAGGGAAGAGTCCGGTTTCTGCAAGCGACACCGCAACTCCGCGGCCATGTTCGATCCCTTCGGACGCCTTCATCAGTGCATTGCCGAGTACTTTATTGCCGATTGTGCGTGATACAACTTCAAAAGTCTGCAAAATTGGCAGACCGGATCGAGAGAGAGTTTCAAACATTTTAGCAAACCGCGTCATGGCGGTTTTCATCACGAGGGGGCCGAAGACTGGCATTTTCAACAGCATCCCATCCCACCAGAGCTTTCCTTTTTCATTGGATGTATAGCGCTTGAAACCGAAGATTGCGCCTCCAACTGCAATCACCAATGTCCACCAATAGACCTTAAGGAAATCAGCCATGCCGATCAGTATCTTAGTAGGAAGAGGCAAATCCATCTTAATCTGTTCGAACACATTCGCGAATTTCGGGACAACAAAGGTTGTGAGGACGAGAAATGCAACTACCATACCAATAACGACGATCATCGGATAGCGGAGCGCTCCCTTGACCTTCTTGCGAATTTCCCAGTCGCGTTGAAGCACGCCGGTCAGTCGCGTGAGTACTTCGTCGAGCACACCGCCCACTTCACCAGCGCGAACCGCATTGATATAGAGTTCGCTGAAGACTTTTGGGTATTTACCGAGTGCAGCGGAGAAATCGTTGCCTGCGGCAATATCTGAAGCTACCAGCATCAACGTCTCGCCAAAAACAGGATTGGCTGCCTGCCCTGCGAGTGTTTCAAGACTGGAAAGAATGGGGACGCCCGCCTTAAGAAGCGTGACGATCTGGCGCGTGAAATCTATGATATCGCGTTCCGAGACCTTCTTGCGCTTCTTTGGCTTCGCGGCGGCGGCGGTTTTTGCGGCAGCCTTGGCTTTTCCATCGGACGACGCGGTGACGCTCATTGGCATCAGATCTTGATTCTCGATCTGACGTTCAGCAGCGCTCTTGTCCACTGCTTCGACCGTGCCTGTGACTTCCTTGCCGGATTCGTTGATCGCGACGTAGGAGAATGTTGGCATAAGAGTAGATTACTCGTCTGGTGACGGTTTACGATATATTTTCTAACAGGAGCGAATGATTAAGTTACGACGATTAGTTGAATCGCTCTCAGGTTAGCGGTTTCGCATATTCTATTGTCGCAAACAAACGATACATATCCACGAAGTCCAGATTGTGATGTCAATAGGGGGACTGTGACCTGCTATTCGAGCAGTTTGACGCCGTGCTCTTCCATCTTCTTGTAAAGCGTTCCTCGTGCGATACCGAGTTTTCTGGCCGCCAGAGCGACGTTTCCGCCCGTGATTTCCACTGCTTGCCGCACAGCCTCGCGCTCCAGATCCGCTAATGGTCTGATCTCGTTATATGCGCTTTCAAAATGAGAGGTGCTAGGGGGCAATTCCTCTTCCAATTCTTCTTTAAGAGCCTGACGGGCATCCCAATCGGCTTGAGCCGGGAAGTCTTCAACCTTCAACCGGACTCCATCCGATAGCAGCAACGCTCGCTCAATGGCATTCTCCAATTCTCGAATGTTGCCTGGCCAAGTATAGTGGAAGAGCAATTCGAGTGCATCTTCATCGATAATTTTAACTTGCCGGTTGTTCCGGATCGACGCTCCCGCTAAGAAGTAATACGCCAATAAGGTGATGTCTTCCCCGCGGTTTCGCAATGGGGGAAGTTGGATTGGGAAAACATTAATGCGATAATAGAGGTCGGCGCGGAATGTCCCTGCTGCGACCATTTCTTCGAGACTGCGGTTGGTGGCGGTAATCAACCGAACGTCAACCTTAAGCGTCTCGATGCCGCCGACACGTTCAAATTCACCGTACTCAAGGACTCGGAGTAACTTGGCTTGAAGCGCCGGAGACAATTCACCCACTTCATCGAGAAAGAGTGTTCCGGTGTGCGCCAATTCGAATTTCCCGGGAGTCCTTCCGATAGCGCCGGTAAACGCTCCTTTTTCATGACCGAAAAACTGGCTTTCCAGCAATCCTTCCGGCACTGCGGCGCAGTTGACCGTAATGAAGGGTCGCTTTGAGCGCTCGCCTGTCTGGTGAACCATCCGTGCGACCAATTCCTTGCCGGTTCCCGACTCGCCTGTTACAAGCACCGGTACGCGACTTGAAACAACGCGTTTCAGCCGGTCATGGACGGCCAACATCTCGGGAGCAACGCTTAAAATCTGGTCGTATCCATATTTCTTCTTCAGATCCTCGCGTACCGTCCTGCCTATTCTCTGCCAACGTTCACCCGACAGGGTTTCTTTGCAGCGCTTAAGAAGTTCCTCTTCATTTTCCGGATAGACTAATGGTGGGGGATAGCCAAACTTAAAAAGCTGCTCGCCATCTTCTCGAGCTGAAGCAGGAATGACTCCAACTAGAGCCAATTCCGGGCGAACCCGTTTGATCTTGGAGGCAAGCTCTAATCCACTGAACAGCGGGAGTCTTAGCTGCAACACCATCAAATCGAATGGCTGTATCGCAACTGTCTGAAGCGCTGTATCGGCGGTAGCAGCCCTCTGAATTATCACCGACTCGCCAAGTGTGCGTTCCAGCGTCGCAGCGAGCTTTTTTCCCGAATCGACGACCAAAACCCGGCAGTTACTGCAGGCTGTCGATTCGGGAATGGGCGACGATGGCATCATAGGTCGCGGGATGAAAGCATTTTGTAACCGAGTCTGATCGGTAATGCGAGCGCCAGCGCATTGAGTAGAATAACGCCTGCCAGAGCGAGGATTGTTCTCTCAGTTGGAAAAGGCGCACGACCTACAAGATACAGGAAATATCCGCGCGCCGGCCATGCCAGAATTGCTACCATCAAGCCGACATAAACAAGACTGATCACTACCGTAAGCACTCCTCCGGGCGTTGAGGCGATTCGCATGGGCGATTCGTCCTTGAAATCCGGGAAGATCGCGCCCATTCCGATTCCAAGACCGGTCAGCGTCGCTCCCATCAGGAAAATCGCTGTGGTTGTCAGAACCACCATTGAGCCTTCGACGTGGAGTACGTGATTTGAAAAGAGGACGATCAGCTCGCAAAGTCCCATAAAGACAATGAAGGCGAGAAAGAACTTCTCCCAGAAGAGAAGTTTCGTCGTCACCGGCGCCGATCTCACTACCCAGAATCCCCGCCCTTCGAGGCTGATCAACGGAAAGACAAACCGAACTGAAAGCGTCGCCAGAATGAAGCCGCTGAAAGCGAAGTTCAGGAACAGCACGAGCGTCTTCCAATAGGGCGCGTCGATGTTAAACCGGGTAGAGACATAAACCAAATTCAACAAGTAGATCAGCAGGAACGCGACCAGAATCAAGAACTGCGCCCATTGGCTGGGTGAGCGCGTAAACTGAAGTAAATCCTTGCGCAGCATCGCTCCGAGAGGATTCGGAATTCTACCGCTGGTGAAAGCTCGGGCCGAAGCGATAGGTTCACCCCGGGAACCTCTCCCTGTCATTTCCGCGAACGACGTCCAACTATGATAATATGTTCTTCCCGCAGCAACAGCCAACCAGCGGAGTGAGACTATGGCGGTCATCGTCAACAACGCGGTCAGAAAGGCGCCCCGGTTGTAATCGCCCTTTGAGACTGCTCGCATCGAAGCGGTGAGCCAACCGCTCGGGAGGAGCGGCGCTCGCGGTTCTCGAGACAGCCCTGAAAGATACCGTTCTACGGTCGATCCTCGAGCGGCTCCCTCGACAATGAAGCCCCGGTTGCGGTTGATTACCGCCCCAGCTATAGCGCCTGCCACAATCAGCACGACGAGCAGACTCGCTACTCGCGGCGAAGTCACGCGTGCAACCCAGACCAACGCCATCAGCGCCGCTGCGCCGATCACTGCTGATATAATGATCATCGGCCAGAGGCCAAACAGCACCGCCGTCGCTACCCACCACCATTCGACGCGGAATACAATACCCCAGGCGATGATCAACGGGATACCCAGCACTGCCAGTGACCAACTGCTGTAAGCGAGATTGTCGCTGAACTGACTCATAAAGATAACACGATATGGCAGTGGACGGGCAATCATGAACGGAATCTCGCTCGATTTGTAGAGCGTAGCGATACCGGTGATCATATTGCTGACAATCAACAAGGCGAAGACCGTCGTCAGTGTGATCGTAATAATGCGCCAAAGCAGCGGCTGACCGATCCCCTCCATCCCGAGCAGATTTCGGAACACGCTTACGAAAAACCAGGTCGCGCCGATGCTGAAGCCGAGAATGATCACAACTGAGATCATCTTGCCGATGCGGACGCCCCACGAATCGAGTTTCAGTCCGCCCCAGAGCGCGCGCATCTTCCAGCCGATGGCAGTGCGGGGAAAGGTACTCATTGTAGCTCATGGAGGGCGGACATTCCTGGCCGCCCTAAGCTAAAGATAGTAGGAACTTTAAGGCGGACAGGAATGTCCGCCCTCCATGAGATTGGAATCAAAGTACGCCATCTCCGGCGGTGACCGCGAGGAAGGCGTCTTCAAGGCGCTCGCCAGCGCCGCGGATCTCGTCTAAAGTTCCGCAAGCGACGAGACGACCTCGATGGATGATTCCAATTCGGTCGCAAAGCTCTTCAGCGTCGGCGAGCGTGTGGGTTGAAAGAAATACCGAACCGCCCGCTTCGATAAATCCACGTAGAACCTTTTTCACCAGCCTCATCGCGGCAGGATCAAGCCCGACCATCGGTTCGTCGATGAGAATCACCTTCGGGCTGTGCAGAAAGCCCGACGCCATCACCACGCGCTGTTTCATTCCGTGCGAGTATTCTCCCGCCCGCCGATCCGCCCAAGCTCCAATGTTAAACAGTTCGAGCATCTCGCCGACTTTTGCTTCCGTTACGGCAGAGTTCATTTTAAACAGTCCGGCGCAGAAGTGGAGGAACTCACGCCCTGTGAGCGCTTCGTAGATGTATGGATTATCGGGGATAAATCCGATTTGTCGTTTTGCCGCGAGCGGATCTTTCTGGACGTCCGAACCGGCAACCAGAACGCGGCCTGAAGTAGGTCTGATCAGTCCCGCCGCGAGTTTCATCGCGGTAGTTTTGCCAGCGCCGTTGGGGCCGAGACAACCGAACAGTTCGCCGGGACGGATTTCAAGCTCGAGGTCTTCGACGGCGGTGACGCCGTTATAAATTTTCGAGACGTGGTTGAAGTGAATGGAAATAGATCGTTTCCCGGAATGTGCTTCAGACTAAGACGATTGAAAGGATTTTCGCATCAAAGAAATATACTTCCAAGCTTGCGTAAAGTCAATGCAGAGTTGAGAAACGAAAATATCTCTGTAATCGACAAAGTAATGAGGAAGAGCTTGACGAGGCGAGTAAAGTCGAATATATTACTTCGTTCAAGCGGTTGACGAGCCGTTCCGGGAGGGGACTGAGCGCGCCTCTGGGGTTCTGCTGTTTCAAAGCCTTCCAGTATGGCTACGCCGCTATGCTACGGTGGGTGTAGCTCAGTTGGCAGAGCACCAGGTTGTGGCCCTGGTGGCCGTGGGTTCAAGTCCCATCACTCACCCGAAGAATAATGGAAAATTCAAAAGGGAAAAGGGAAAACTGTCTCCCTCTTTTTCATTTTCCATTTCTACCGGCCTCATCGTTCAGTGGTAGGACACGAGGTTTTCGACCTTGCGACGGGAGTTCGATTCTCCCTGGGGCCACCTACAAACGGCGCTCACCTTTCCAAAGGTGGGCGTTTTGTTTTATTGGTGTAAGTGAATTTACTTGACAATCTACTTTGACTGCTCTAAATTACTGTTATCCTAATCCTCTCCAATTCACGGGGAACAGATGAGTCGTCTCATTATCGGACTTTTCCTCTTACTGCTGATTTCCGCGCTTACAGGAACCGCCTCCGCCCAACCTCCTGTTGACACACTCTGGCTCTACGATAACAACCGATCCGTTTCGGATTTGTTCGCGGATATATACCACTGCGCGAACGGCGACTTTCTGCTTTGCGGTCAATCCAGCTATCGCCCGTGGGTGTTACGGGTTGATTCAGAGGGAGCCGTCCGGTGGAGTTACATCACCGAGGGAGTAAGATTCTTCTCCGTGATCGAAGCGGACAATGGCGATGCAGTGGCAGTGGGACGCATGGACGCGGGTGGTAATGCTGTAAGGCTGAGTCGCGATGGAGGGCTTGTCTGGAGTAGAGGTTACGGGATGTCTCGCGCCAATGGCATTATTGAACTGAAGGAAGGCGATTTCGTCATCAGCGGCAGCAGAGGGACTATGGCCGAAAGCGACGGGCAACTCGTAAGAATACAAGGGAATGGAGATCCTGTATGGAATCGGTCGTACCGCGGGGGCGGCAATTACGACAATTTCCAAGGCTTGCGCGAGACTGAAGCCGGTATTGCAGTGGTAGGCTCGACAGACAACCCGGCTACTGGCTGGCTTCAGAAAGTCAACTTCGATGGCGATCCGATCTGGTCGAGGACATACCAAGGCTTCCGGAATAACGGCGTTATGCTGTGGGAGATGGTTTCGACTGCCGAAGGGTTTGCTCTTGCCGGAACCGGCCCGGGACCAGAGGGCGGTTCGACGGTTCTGATGTTTGTTGCTGCAGATGGCGGCCTGGTTCATACTGAATTTTTCGGGGCCAATCAAGGCGGAGGCTGGTGCGAATGCCTCGCTAAATGCTCGGATGGAGGGATTGTGCTGGTCGGATATGATTCAAATCGGCTTGAACATCCCTTCGCAATCCGTACTGACCGCACCGGCCACAGGCTTTGGACGACGAGACTGGAAGAGTACGTAGATAACCAGCCGCTCCGGCAGCCGGACCATCAATACAACCAGTTTTATGGGGTGATTGTCCTACCGGGGGACACCATCGTTGCTTGCGGGACGCTCTGCAATACGGCAGGCGACCGATCGGATGGGGACGGATTAGTCGTGATGCTCGCGCCGGACAGGCTCGTTCCTGAGGTGTGGCACAAAAGTCCGGGCGATTCGCTGTTTGAAGTCCTCCGTGGATCAGAAGTGCAGTTCACGATCCATGCTCGAGACCGTTACGACCGGGATCTTACAAAGGTTTGGATCAGAGCCGATTCGATGGTCGCCGGGAATGTCGATAGTGTGACGCTCGACTTCCCTGAAATCGAAATCGTTCCGGTGACGTGCACACTCGAATTACCGGAAGGACGCTTCAACTCCGGCTGGAGCGTGACAGTGAGCGATTTCTTTATTTCCTCCTATCTGCCCGTCAGTCAGAATCTCGCGGTTCGTCGCAATCATCCCATCGATTTCAGACTCTTTGTATCAACCAACTTCGAAGAAGCGGTCCGTTATAACTGGATAGTGACCGATGTCTCGAATGGCGAGGCTGAGGTCGTGTCCGAGACAGATTCGGCGACTTTCAGGTTTGCACATCCGGGATCCTATTTGATGCACGGCTATGCGTCTCAGAATGGACTGGAGGATGAAGTTGCGTGGAATATTCAGGCGTCTTCGGTGCTTTGGGATTACTATCCGAATGAACTGCGATTGGAAACTTATCGGGATTCCTCGCTCACATTCAACACGACGCCATCGAATCTGGAATCGGACAGTTTGAGCTTCCTCTGGACGCTGGACGGCGACACAGCGGGAATCGACTCACGGGCAGTTGTCGCTTTCCCAATGGTTGGGGAGCATTCGATTGTGCTTGTGGCGCAGGACGGATCTGATGCGGATACTGTGAGATGGGAAGTAACGGTCAGAGAACCGAATCAAGTGGGCAAGTGGTCAAGTGGGCAGGTGGAAAAGTGGGGGATGCTCTCGGTAAGTCCGAATCCGTTTAACTCGACGACGACGATTCGGTATTCGACAAGCGGGGACGCTTATCCTACGCGGTTGACCGTTCACGATCTGACGGGGCGGGAAGTACGGGAGTGCTTAAACGCAAAAATGAACGCTGGTGAATATTCCACCGTTCTCAACGGCGCTGACTTCCCAGCCGGGATCTATTTCCTGCGATTGGAAACGGGAAAAACGGTGCAGGTTCAAAAGCTCGCACTGGTGAGATAAGGTAATTGTTACTCCTAATTATATGATTATATATTAAAGATTTGAAGTCAGAGGACATCTTGAAGAACACACTAATTCTCCTGATTCTTATTGTTCTGGCGCCGTTAAATTTAACCGCTCAACCTCCAGATCCTAATTGGCGGCTTTTCGACGATGGCCATACCGAATACGAACACTTCAACGACGTTTACGCCCGCGCAGACGGCGGCTACTACGTTTGTGGAACGTCGGGCTATGAACATCAATGGTTGATATCGCTCAACGCAGCCGGTGAGGAGAGGTGGCGCTTTCTAGGAGATTCCGGTGTCTTCACATCAGTTATCGAAGCCGATAACGGCGACGCCGTATGTGGCGAAGCTCATGGTAATCGTGAATTTGGTGTGTCACGTGTAAGCAGTCGAGGCGCATTAGTCTGGCGTAGGTCTTTTGGTCATGGTGAATGTTGGCCCGTGATTGAGTTAAAGGAAGGGGATTTCATAGCTGCCGGACAGATTAATCGTAGAGGAGTAGTCGTTCGGTTGAACGATGGCGGAGATCTGATTTGGATAAGACAATTTGGAGATTCGGTTAATATCCCAATTTTCTTTTCGTGTAGGGAGGCGGAAGGCGGCGTCGTCCTTGCCGGTCGGAATGGCAGGATGGTTGAAATTGGAGGGCGCGAACTCAATGTATCTATCGCATGGCTGTTAAAGATCAATTTTAATGGAGACGTTATCTGGGATAGAAGATTTGAGGGAGACGACGAGCAAGCCTCAAGTTTTATGTCAATAATATCAATCCCAAGTGGTTATGCTATGGTAGGGCGTGATCATGATTTTAATTTGACGATTATCAATAGTCAAGGGCAACTGATTCGACGAGCCGAGTATGGCGAGGGATATGCCCGTGGAATTGCACAATTTAGCGATGGTGGATTTATTCTAACAGGTTTGGCACATGGTTACCCGCTTGCGATAAGAACTGACGAAATTGGCCAAGAAATCTGGCGAACTAATTTCTCTGATAGATGGGGCGAAATAGGGCAAGTGGTAATCTATAATGCGCTTCGCTCTGTTCTTGTGCTTGAAGGCGACCAGATCGTGATGGTTGGAGGTTTTCCAAATCCAGCCCCTCAGAGGGGGCGAGATGCGCTGCTGATGTTTTACGAGTCGGGTAATCTCGCGCCGCAAATCTTCTATCACATTCCCGAAGACACAATTCTGACAAGACTTCCGGGAGATTCGGTGCGCTTCATCGTCCGCGCTCGAACTCGGGAAGGAGAAGAGTTGCATTACTCGTGGCACTTTAACGGACGGGGGGCGGGCAACGATACGACTGTTTACATAGGCTTTCCCGCTGGAGGAGATTCGGTTGTCACCTGCACCGCGTCGGCTCAGTTCTGGGCGGCGCAGGTCAAGTGGCTGGTGCGACTTCGAGAACTGTTTATCGCCTCGCATACTCCCGATACATTGAGCCTCACTATCCGACGGGGTTCGACAGTTGAATTCGGCCTTGACAGCGTCGCGGCGCTCGACGAAGAAGGCTTGAATTATGAATGGACGCTGACCGACTTGTACAACTTTGAGCGTGAGAATGCGGGTTCGGAGACCCACGCCACGATTGAGTTTCTCAGGTCGGGAGGCTTTCAACTTCAAGGCGCGGTCTATCGAGGCGACCTTTCCGATAATGTGGTTTGGGATATAGCTGTCAGATCGGCGATCCTCGATTTCTGGCCGCGAGAGCTTAACTTGTCTGTTCCGCCCGATTCATCGGGCGAATTCGGCGTAATTCCGTTCAATCCGGAGTCGGACAGCCTTAGCTACCGTTGGGAGGTGGACGGGGACTCGGTAGGGAGCGATTCAACGGTTTCGCTCAGGTTTGCGTGGGACGATTGGCGGATTGGAAATCCACCCCACTTGGTCTGCGCGATAGTGATGGATGGAATGGAAGGGGATACGATTACGTGGGAGGTGACGGTGAGGGAGCCGGAGGAAGTGGGCAAGTGGTCAGATGGGCAGGTGGAAAAGTGGGGGTTGCTCTCAGTCTCACCGAATCCCTTTAACTCGACGACGACGATCCGGTATTCGACAAGCGGGGACGCATCTCCTACGCGGTTGACCGTTCACGATCTGACGGGGCGGGAAGTGGTAAGGTTGGTGGATAGCAGGGCTCAGCAATCCCCGCCTTCGCGAGGAGGCCCCTACGCGGTGAGTTGGGATGCGAGTGAGCTTCCGGCGGGGATATACCTGCTAAAACTCGAAGCGGGCGGAAAGGCTTATGTAATGAAAAGTGTGATCGTTAAGTGAAGGACAAGCATTTTATCTTCTTGAGGAGCTTCATCAAAAAAATGGAACAGTACGGATTGACAACGGGGAACGAATAAAATAGAAATTCAAGGAAAGATCATGAAAAGGCATTTTGTACGCATTTACATCGTTTGGCAGATCCTGATAACCGGCGTCGGTTATGCTCAACCACAGGTGGATCTCTGGCGTGAATACGACCAAGGTGGGACGATAGTCGAGTCGTTCAGAGACATCTATCGTTATTCCCGAGGCGGGTATCTTATCGCAGGAGAATCATACGCCTCAGGATGGGTGCTGAAGCTCGATGAGGAAGGTGAGATCGCCTGGGAGGTTCTGACTGACTCGTCTATCTTCTCGTCCGTCATCGAAGCGGATAATGGCGACGCTGTCGCGGGTGGCGGCGGGAAACCTTACACCACCGCTTTTAGAGCGGAACGGATAAACGGTCAGGGCGAATTGATCTGGCTGCGAGACTACGCCGTGGGCCACTGTTCAGCCGTTATAGAGATGAAAAACGGTGATTTCATGCTGGCCGGTATGTCCGGGCATTCTGGATACATCACGCGAATCGAAGGCGACGGCAATCCGGTCTGGCAAAACAGCTATCGGATAGGTGGGGAAGAAGAGTACCACGTGCTCTACGCGATGCGCGAGACGGATGGCGGAGTCGTGGTCGTCGGCGGATACTATCCCACAAGGCAGCCCAGAGAAGGCTGGATTATCAAGGTCAATTTCGACGGCGAAGTTCTTTGGTCGCACAGGTATGGTGGTGGAACCTATCGGGAATTCTTTGCCATCGTATCCAATCCGGGCGGGGGCTTTGCGGTGGGAGGAAAGTACAATCAGAATTGGCCTTGGGGATCAAGTGAAGCCAAGTTTTGTCTGACAATAATCGACGCCGACGGCAATGTTCGTAATGAGCGGATTTATCAGCTTGCGCAAGGTCGAGGCGATATATGTTATGGTCTTAACAAGCTGTCTGACGGCTTCGTTCTGGTCGGTTATACCAGCTCGCAGGAGTTCACCTACCCCTTAGCGCTCCGAATAAATCGGTCGCTCGATCCGATCTGGAGTTTAGACTATTCAGATAATGTTGAACAGCGACCCGCTGGACGCCAGCCCAACACACCTACTCAGTTTAAGGCGGTCGTAGCTGACGAGCACGGCGTTATAACAGCCTGTGGCAGCTTCATGAGTGAATCCGAGGAGCGCGGGCAGGACGGCTTATTGGTCAGGCTTGAGCCGGATGTTCTTGGTCCGCAGGTGTTCTATTACTTGCCCGAAGATACAGTCTTTACGACATTGTTGAACGATGAGATCGACTTCATCGTTCGCGCTCGAACTCGCGAAGGCAACGAACTCCAGCATCAGTGGTTCTTTGGCGAGCAGGCATTAGGAACGGATACGCTGCAAACCATCGAATTCGATTCGCAGGGCGTGATTACTGTAACCTGCCGACTTCGAGACGCCGACGGCGAGATCCAGATCCATTGGCGCGTCACCGTCGCCGATCTATACATTTCTTCCTTCACCCCCGATACACTCTCCCTTTCACTTCGACGTGGAACCTCGCAGACTTTCTCTATCGACACCGTTCGCGCTGTTGATGGCGATCTAGTGCAGTATCAGTGGACGCTAACGAATCTGGACAATTTTGATCGAGAAGAAACCGGCACGGAGGCCAGTGCTACCATCGAGTTCCTCCGTAGCGGGAATTACCATATGGAGGGACTGGCGTATCGAGGCGAGTCGTCGGATAACGTAGTTTGGACGGTGCACGTCAGATCGGCTATCCTTGACTATGCGCCGAGGAGTCTTCACCTCAATGTAGCGACGGACTCGCTGGTCATCTTTGAAGTAGCGCCGTTTAATCCTGAGTCAGATTCTTTAAGCTATCGCTGGGAGATGGATGGAGACTCGGTGGGATGCGAATCGCTATTCGCGCAAAGGTTTGCGTGGGACGAGAGGCGGATTGGAAATCCACCCCACTTAGTCAGCGCCATAGTGATGGACGGGATTGAAGGGGATACGGTCAGGTGGGAGGTAACGGTAAGGGAGCCGGAGGAAGTGGGCAAGTGGTCAGGTGGGCAGGTGGAAAAGTGGGGAATGCTCTCGGTCAGTCCGAATCCGTTTAACTCGATGACGACGATCCGGTATTCGACAAGCGGGGACGCTTATCCTACTCGGTTGACTGTGCATGATCTGACGGGAAGGGAAGTAGCAAGGCTGGTGGACAGTAGGGCTCAGCAAGCTGGCCCCTACGCGGTGAGTTGGGATGCGAGTGAGCTTCCGGCGGGAGTCTATCTGATCCATTTGGAAGCGGGAGAATTCCATGACATTCAAAAATTAGTCTTGTTGCAGTAGATGGAAATGGGATGTAATCAGACGCAGGTTAACGAGTAAATCGAGAAACGTTCATGCTCCAAGAATTAATAAAGTGCAGAAGTATCCTCGTTGTCGCCCTTATCGGTGCGCCGTTTTTGCTGGCCGTTGCCCAACCCGAAATCGATCTCCTGCGGCTCTACGATAATAACTTCGGCGTCTGCGATCTTTTCGCCGATGTTCACCTCACAGCGAACGGCGACTTCCTTGTCTGCGGCCAAACTTCCTACAGACCGTGGGCGATGCGGCTTACCCCAGAGGGCGAAGTCCTCTGGAGCTACATCATTTCCGGATCGCGCTTCTACTACAACATCGAAGCGGATAACGGCGACGCGGTCATCGTGGGGAATATCGGAGATAACAGAAGGTTCGGAGCCGTTCGACTGAATCGGGAAGGCGGAGAGATCTGGCGGCAAGAGTACGCGGGAGGGAGGGCGAACGCCGTGCTGGAGTTGAAGGCGGGGGGCTTCATGATTTGCGGCAACAGCGAACAAGTTGGTTATCTTGTGCGGATCGGAGAAGATGGCGCTGCGATCTGGTCGAGACGATATAATGGGGGGAGAAGCTTTGAGGGAATGCGGGAAACTGAAGGAGGGATTGTTTTAGCAGGATTTGGTGATAATCAAGGCTGGGCGCAAAAAGTTGATTTCGATGGCAATCCTATTTGGTCGAGGCGTTACAATCCGCTTCGGGGTAATCACTTGATCGTCTGGTCAATGACCTCGACTCCAGAAGGCTTCGCGCTTGGAGGAGCCGAGGCTGAAGGATTCGAGCTGCTACTGATTAACGCTGATGGTGATATTCAGAATCAATATCTTTATAACATCGATAACCGGACTCTCTGGCTGGAATCGGTAAAAAGGCTTTCCGACGGAGGGTTCATACTCGTTGGCTACGATGGAGGGTATCCCATGGCTGTTCGAGTCGATCGAAGCGGCGCTCAGTTATGGACCAGCGACCTCGCTCAGGTTGTCGATGAACAGGAGGTGCGCAACGAAATGCAGCTCAATCAATTCTACGGCGCGACAGTATTGCCGAACGATGTAATTGTTGCATGCGGTTCGCTTATCAATGGGGTAAGAGGTCGTGGAGACAGCGACGGTTTGCTGGTCAGGCTTGAACCGGACGAACTTCACCCGATGATTTTCCGCCGGGAGCCAGAGGATTCACTGTTGACCGTGCTACAGGGCGATACAATCCAGTTCATCTTGCGCGCCAGAGACCGATACGGACGTGAGCTGAACTACCGTTGGAGTTACAGCGACAGCGTCCTCGCCTCTGCTGATACGATGAGGACGATCCTGTTCGATACTCTCGGAGATCGTTCTGTCGTCTGCGACGTTTCGAATATTGATTGGATGGTCAGGATTGCTTGGACAATACAAGTGCGCGACTTCTTCATAGCAACC
>Ga0247841_10000614_pt1 | contig 90164 bp, 72 predicted proteins | sample LaCruzMarch2015__2_FD_192410 | JGI IMG/M metagenome (GOLD analysis project Ga0247841, IMG submission 192410) | Freshwater microbial communities from meromictic Lake La Cruz, Castile-La Mancha, Spain - LaCruzMarch2015_18m | ecosystem: Environmental > Aquatic > Freshwater > Lake | place: Spain...
GTTGTTCATACATTGGGAATATGGATGGTTACCTTAAAGGTTTGTTATGAAGAGCCGTATGATGGGAGACTATCAAGTACGGTTCTGTGAGAGGCTGGGGGTGAAATACCCCGGCCTACTCGACGACAATTTGACCCTTTGAAAAACTGCCTGCCATCTGGCAGGTTTGACTAGTATCCCAACTTTCGTCGGGATCGAATTTTTTAAAATGATGTCACATTATGATGATTTGCAAGTATTTAAGGCCAGTTTCGATCTGATGTTTGAAATTTCTGAGTTTAGTCACAATTTATAAGAAAAAATATTTTTCGGAATGGTAAAGCAAAAAATAAAACAATTTCTCCAACACAAATCCTTATGAAAAAAACAATTTTTGTATTAGCAATGCTTGCATATTTTTCAATTAAATGTCAGGCACAAACCGTAACCGACTATGACGGTAATGTTTACAACACCGTAACGATAGGCACACAAGTATGGCTGGTCGAAAACCTGAAAGTGACCCATTACAACAATGGCGATCCGATACCAAATGTTACCGGCAACACTGAATGGTTTAATCTGACAACTGGCGCTTATTGCGATTATAGCAATGTGCCAGCCAATAGTACGACTTATGGCAGAATTTTCAATTCGTACGTCGTTGACGACTCACGTGGTCTATGCCCAACAAATTGGCATGTACCCACTAATGCTGAGTGGTCAACACTGACAACTTTTTTGGGAGGTTTAAGTATTGCCGGCGGCAAACTAAAAGAGGCAGGTACCACACACTGGAATTCACCCAATACCGATGCTACCAACGAAAGTGGTTTTACAGCACTTCCGGGTGGTGGTCGTGGCGACTATGGTTCTTTCATTGGAATTGGTCAATATGGCACATGGTACAGTTCTACAGAAGCAAATCCGGGTTTTTTCTGGCACCGGGGAATGAGCTATACCAGCGGTGAAGTTACCGATGGGTATGGCGCCGGGATGTATGGGTTTTCAGTGCGTTGCATCTATGATTTTCCGACACAAATCAACCAAATTAAAGATCATGAAAGATTAGAAATTTATCCTAATCCGGCACGTGACAGAATAAATATTACATGTGATGATAAACATATTCTGAAGATGCAGGTTTTTAACATGATTGGAGTGTGCATTCTGCAAGGAGATTTGAATAATACAACAAATACCTTTGATCTTAGTGTCTTGTCTAAAGGGGTTTATATGGTTAGAATTTCCTGCTCAAATTGGACAATTCAACAAAAACTTATTAAAGAATAAATTATACTGTTCCTTAAAACGATTTTAACAAACAAACAATGAAATATCTATTTACGCTTATCACTATCTTCTCTTTTGCGACTACTTTCGGGCAGACAAAACCTGAAATGCGTTATCAGGATAAAATCAGAATCAGAGAAGCAATAAATATCTCAAAACAATTTGGTGACCAAATCTGGAAAGGAATTAATGATGTACCATTTGTCATAATTCTCGTAACCGATAGTGTCGAGTTTTTAATCAACCATCCTTCCCCATCCAGCGACTTCAAACTTTTAGGAACCGACAGCATTTTAAAAACAAATATTTACTACCGACCGAAGCAATACAATATTCATTTTCTGGCAACATTTCCCGCAGTCAACGGGGTTCCCTGTATCGTTGTCGGGATACCTGAGAACACAATTAGAAACTCCACAACCGAATGGACAATTACTTTACTTCACGAACATTTTCATCAATATCAGGATGCTTCAGATAATTATTATAAAAGTGTTGACAATCTTGGACTAACAGGAGGAGATCAAACGGGTATGTGGATGTTAAACTATCCCTTTCCTTATGACAGTTCTATCGTAATTGAACAATATAAAAAATATACTTTGGCTTTATCAGGAACACTTTCAAGCATCGTTACAAAAGAACTTGAAACCGACTATAATAATTACAAAATTGAACGAAACAAGTTTAAACAATTACTCGATCCAGCCGATTATCGCTATTTCTCATTTCAGATTTGGCAAGAAGGGATTGCAAACTATACTGAATATAAATTTTTAGAATTACTGAGTGATTATAAACCTTCAAAAGAAATATCACAGTTATCCGACTTCGTTTCATTCAATAAATACAAAGAAGAATTTTATAAAATGCAATCAAATCAGTTAATTCAATTAGGATTGAAAGAAGATAAAAGAATTTGCTTTTATGCCATTGGATTTGCCGAAGGGCTCTTACTTGACAAATTAAATCCAAAATGGCACGACAATTATTTGACAGACAAATTTAACATAGAACGGTATAGCGAAAAATGATAGAAGAATAATATGCCCGGCATCGTCTCTTCAAACAGGATGCCCAAACACGGCGCTTTGTAATTTTCCCCTGATGGGAAATATCTCTTCTTTACAAACCTCTATCCTGGACGCATGACCAATATTTACTGTACAACTGCACTTACCCTTATTGATAATCTGATGCCCTATGAATGTGTTGTTCCGGGGAACCTTGAACAAGCACTTTCCAGGTATAAAGAAATTAAAAAATCCAATCCCAAAAACTGGATGATTCAGGAGGATCGTCTCAATACCATCGGATACAATGAAAAATCTTTGAAGTTGAATCCGAAAAGCCAAAGAAGTAAATATGCATTGAAGCAGTTGAAGACAAATAAAATGAAAATAATAAAAAACATTATGGCTAATTTACCTGTTCTGATCTTAATAATCCTGATCGCTTGTGGCTGTTCAAAAGAAGATTCATCCATTATCCCAAATGATGATACGCCACTTGATGGTCGTGGCGGGGGTGTTATTGCTTATTCTGTCACCTATACCAGTAACACAAATACAATTTTCTTAATGAATGCCGATGGCAGCAACGATGGCCATTACGAAATATATGTGATGAATTCAGATGGCTCGGACCAGAAAAGGTTAACATAGGTTAACGGGCAGGCAATAAACCCCGATTGGAAGCCATAATAATAAAATAAAGTAAATCATTAATCAAAATGAAACATTCACAATTCATATGGTTCTTCATCCTGTTGGTCATAATAATTTCCATTGCAGGTGCTTGCAAAAAGGAATCTGACAATCCACCTGATAATAATCCAGACACCCTGGCGCCTGCTCCTACTATCGATACGGCAATGCTCAATGATGCCTTTTTACAGGTTCAGCAAATAAGTAATATCCAAAGCCTTGTGGTATGTCAGAATGATACCATTATCAAAGAGGCATTTTTCGGAGCAGGCGGAGCCGATGTGACGCTCGATGTGCGATCTGTCACTAAAAGCATCACGGCATTGTTTGTTGGAATAGCCATTGACAAGGGATTTATACAATCTGGTGAGCAGCCGATCGGAGACTTTTTAAGACTCATTGTTGATACTATTTCTCCGGATAAAGCGAGTATAAAAATCCGTAACCTTTTAACTATGACCGGCGGATTTGAATGGGATGAATTAACATCCGTAGCTGGTTACAACAATTGGATCACCGCACCCAACCAGGTTCAGTATGTCTTGGATAAACCATTAATTGCCCAACCTGGCGAGATTTTCACATACAATTCAGGAGCGTTCCATTTACTTTCAGTAATAATTTCACGGGCAACCGGAATACAAACCCTTGAATTTGCCAATCAGAACTTCTTTAAACCGCTTGGTATAGGTGACAAAATATGGGAAGTTGATCATCAGGGATACAATAACGGAGCCGCAGGTCTTAAAATCACCCCACATGATATGGTTAAAATCGGTCGGCTCATTTTGCATCATGGAGAATATAATGGAAAATGGATTGTCTCTTCACAATGGATTGAGCACCTGATCAGCCTCAAAATTATTACAAACAATGCTGTGCCATATGGGCCCGGATATGGATATGGCTGGTGGAATGGTCAGTCTGAACAAGGCAATTATGCATTTGCCATGGGTTGGGGAGGACAGTTTATTATTGCTGTTCCCAGCCTGAAGCTTGTTGTTGTGGCAACAAACAAATGGAGCGGAATATCCGCGACTGTTGCAAATGAGCAATGGTACCGCACGATTGATTTGATCATGACAGGTATACTTCCGGCCTTTACCGTTAAATCACTATGCAACAACCCTAAAGCTGAAAATCGATACCATTTGGTAAAATGAATAAAATCCTGTGATATATAATGATTTGAATAAATAACCGAAAATTTATGAAAACTAATTGTGTGTTTTTATTTCTGTGTTTCGGGCTTGTAGTTTGTGAACCGGTTTTTGCTCAGAATCCAATTATTAAAGTGGTCGATCAGGAGGAGAGGAAGTCTACTGCCGACAGTATTGCCTCCCTGATCCGGGCGAACTATGTTTTTGCCGATAAAGCCGACAACGTAGCTGTTTCTTTTCTGTCATGGTTTTCACAAAAATCATGGCCTGACACCATGGGACCCGGTGCTTTCGCCAATGAATTAAGTCAACAATTGATCATGCAGACCCGGGATCTTCATTTTTTTGTGCAGTATTCCGGTTCGAAAAAAAGCCAGGGAGTAATTCAGGGATCCGGCTGGGTTGGCAAGGAGTATAATTATGGAATTGCAAAAATAGAATGGTTACCGGAACAGATCGGTTACATCGATTACCGGTTTTTTAATTTCACAATGATACCGGGAGCAAAACAGGCGATTGATCAGGCCATGCAAATCCTTTCCGGGGCCAGGGCTGTAATCATCGATTTACGGAATAACCCTGGAGGGGATGGCGAGATGGGTGCATATTTTTTCAGTTATCTGGTCCCTGCAGATAGTATGGTGCTTTTATCGAATATTAACTGTAGAGCCGGCATATCCACTATTTCCCAATCATATAGTTACAGGAATCTTCCTGCGCCAAGAATCAATGACAAACCGGTGTTTGTGTTAACCAGTAGTAGCACCGGGAGCACTTCTGAATTATTCTCATTTCTCTGCCGGATATATCAGTCAGCATATCTGGTTGGGGAAACAACTGCCGGAGGCGGTCACAATATGTCAGTATTTCCATTGGGAGAAAGGTTCACCATCGGAATCCCCACAGGCAGATTCTATGACCCCAAAACCGGGAAAGGGTGGCAGGATACAAACGGAGTTCATCCCGATACCGAATGTGACCAGGAGGATGCCCTGGCAATAGCACACCAGATTGCATTAAAAGAAATAATTGCAAAAACAACAGATACAATTGAAAAAAGAAAACTTGACTATTTATTGAAAACGGTAAAAGCGCTCTATCCATCCGGTTTATGTGATGATCATATGAAAGATAAGGCAGGAAGCTATGGAACGGTCAATATATTGTTTTCAAATGGAAGACTATTTTACCAGCGCAGCGGACGGAAAGCAAAGAATATACTTATTCAAACTGGTCCTGAGGAATATGGGTTCAGCACTGGTGAAGGCCCCCTCATCCGGTTTGAAAAAGACGCACAGGGCAACTATGATAAAATTAACGTTCAATATTCAGGTGCCAGCAGGATTTACCCGTTGACGAAGAAAAATCTGTAATTCTGTGAACACATATTATGAAAAATGCAATCTAAATACATAAAATGAACAGATATGAATAAAGCAATAATTTTTGGCACACTGATTTGTTTTGGAAGTTTGATGCCGGTTTGTAAGTCTCAGAACTTGCTTGCCTGGCCGGAAAGCATGATCTATGATTCAGTTCATTTCCGCTACCTGATCTCTAACTGCCAGACAGGGGATATCGTACAGGTTGACAGTAACGGCAACCAGAGCTACTTTGCCCAGGGTGTTCATGCCATTCAGGGTCTGGAGATTGCCGGGAATGTGGTTTATGTGGGTTGCGATAGCCTGGTAAGGGGGTTTGACCTGGAAACGGGAACCATGGTGATGAATGTTCATGTAACCGGAGTCAGTAACCTGAATGATGTAACAGCCGATACATCCGGGAATCTCTATCTCGGTGATGTTTTCGGGACAAAGATCATCAAGGTGAACATCACTACCCAGAATTGGTGGGTATTTGTAAACGGGAACGGGATCAGTCGCCCGAACGGTCTTTTTTACGAGAAGGCAACCAACCGGATCCTCGTTTGTTCCTACCGGAACCACTCACCGATCCAGGCCATCAGCCTTTCCGATTCATCGGTATCCACACTGACAAACACTACCCTCACCGAATGTGATGGGATCACCAAGGATAAATATGGAAGGTATTACGTCACCTCCTGGGAAACCCTGTCGATTTACCGGTTTGACAGCGCTTTCTTAAATCCTCCGGTCGTCGTCTATACCAATAACTGCGGTCCGGCGGATATTTCCTATGATCATACACATAATGTGCTTGCAATTCCCTTGCAGGGTTGTAACAATTGGGATACGTTGCTCATTGATCCTCCGGTTGGAATGGAGAAAAAACCAACCGGCTCTCCGTCAGGTTCTGTAATACTCAAACAGTCCTTTCCTAATCCGGCAACGGATCATGCAACGATTGAATTTATTATCAAACAAAAAGAAAAAATTACCTTATACCTATTTGATGCACATGGCAGCGAACACTTTACACTATTGGATGAAGAGAAAAATCCAGGGACTTATTCCATTGAAATCAATCGGTGTGATCTGCGTCCGGGAATGTATTTCTATCAATTAACCACCTTTACGGATCATCAGGTAAAAAAAATGATTATTGCAAAATAAAGCCGATATTCTTTTTTTATTCATTTTTTGTCATCCTATACTTGCAATTTTCCGAAAATAAACAGGTATATCGTTGTTTCCGGTGCAGTTAACTAGTTGATCCTTAATAATTATTAACACTTTGATTGTTAATAACTTATGTTCTTTGAAATAGTAAATTGTGTTAGGATTTTGAGTAAATTTGATCAAAACCCTGCAAATCATGTTAAAGAAATTACCCAAGCAGCCCCAGTTGGAAATGTTCAAGACCGTGCTGACAAGTTTCATTCATTCTGAGCATGAACTGTGTCTACTGGCCAAGAAAATTGACTGGGCAACTCTGGAAAAGGAGTTTGCTCCTTTGTACGGAACGGTTGGCAGACCGTCAGTTCCAATCAGAACGATTGTTGGTTTGCTACTGTTAAAACAGATTTACAACCTGGGTGACGAAACGATAGTACAGAGATATCTTGAAAATCCATACTGGCAGCACTTTTGCGGTGAGATTTATTTTCAGTACCGGCTACCGTTTGATCCCAGTGATTTCGTCCATTTTCGCCATCGCATAGGGGAGCAAGGGATGAAACTAATCTTTAAGCAAAGCATCGATTTATTCGGAGAAAAGATGATCAAAAAGGAAGTCAGGGAAGTCCGGGTGGATACGACAGTACAAGAAAAGAACATCACTTTCCCTACTGATCGTAAGCTTTACGAAAAGACAATCGTATACTGCAAAAGAATAGCTAACAAAGAAGGGATAAAGCTGAAAAGAACCTATACACGGGAGATTAAAAAACTAAGACAACAGTTGCGCTTTGCCAAGAAACCCAAGAACTATAAGAAACTTCAGCGGGCTCAGAATAAGTTGCATCGCATTGCTGTGAAAATTTACCGTGACCTGGTTAATCAACTTAATCCCATTCCCAAGGAAGCTTACCATGAAATTTTCGATAATCTTTACAGGGTTCTTACTCAAAAACGTGAAGACTCCAATAAAATCTACAGTTTACATGAGCCTGAGGTTTTATGCATAGCCAAAGGTAAAGAGCATAAGCCATATGAGTTTGGAAATAAAAGTTCTTTTGCATACTCCCGCAAAACGGGAATCATTGTCGGGGCCATGGCCATTGATGGTAATGTATATGATGGCCACACTTTGAAACCACAGTTGATGCAGGTTAGAGAGTTGACGGGTGGAAAAATCAAAAAGGCTATTGTTGACAGGGGTTACAAGATTAAAGAAAAGATAGGATCAATAGAAATAGTAATGCCGAAGGCACTTAAACGAGAAAGCTACTATCTTAAAAAGAAGAGAGAAGAGCGATGCCGGTCAAGGGCTGGAATAGAAGGATTGATCTCACACCTGAAACATGACCACAGGATGCTGAGAAATTATCTGAAAGGCACGGCTGGAGACCAAATCAATACATTATTGGCTGCTTCGGCATACAATATGATGAAATGGATGAGAATAAAACGAGAAGAAATTTTATGTTTTATTTTTCGCTGGTATTTACAAGCAACAATTTTGTCTCCGGTAAATATCCAACGCATTTGAATGAACAAAAAAGCGAATTGATAAGGATCAACTAACTAAATTATTTTCGCTATATTCAGCAACAGATGACTGATCTTTAATCCGCTTTTCCGGAATGCTTCCTGGTTGATCTCAAATCAATCATCATCACTTCGCAGTTACCTGTTGCTCAATGGTTCGATATTATCGGAGAAAAGACAATTGCTGATGCTATCCTTGACCGGATTGTACATGATGCTCACAGGATCGAGCTTAATGGAGAATTATTGAGAACAAGATATGGGATGGAAAAAGAAATGAATTTAATATCGAGGTAATAAAGTATAACTTTGTCTTTTGTATTATAAATGTTAAAAACGGGCAGTTAACTTTAGGGGGTTAATTTACTCCGTCAAAAAGGGGTCAATTAGGACGGATTATCCATTTCTATTATTGAAGATGATTTCAAAGGGTATTGAAATGGGATGTATTTACGGTTACCTCACACATAGCCGGAGGTTTACATGTCGTTAAAAAAACAATTTATCATTCTTTTCGGGATTCAGTTCATCCTGATTTCCGGACTTGGGATTATGACCCTTCGTTTATTCCGTAATCAGGAAGAACTCAGCAAAAGCCGTGACATTCGTTTTCGTTTGTGGTTGCTGGCAGATGAACTTCGCCAGAGTTCAGATGACCTCACACGTATGGCTCGGACGTATGTTGCAACCGGCAATCCGGAGTATGAGCGCCAATATTGGACTGTCCTGGATATCCGGAACGGTAAAATTCCCCGTCCATTGAATTACAACCAGATTTGCTGGGATTTGGTTACTGCACCGGGACAGAAACCTAGTGAAGATGGTGAAACAATATCCCTGCATAATCTGATGATCAGGGAGGGATTCACCGTGGCAGAATTTGATAAATTGGCTGAAGCGCAGAAAAATTCCGATGAATTAGTGAATGTTGAAAGGATCGCCATGAATGCCGTAAAGGGGTTGTTTGCTGACCGCGATGGTAGTTTCACGGTGAAGAGAAAGCCGGACCGGGAGTTCGCCATCAGATTGATGAATGATGAGGCCTATCATATGACCAAAGCCCGCATCATGAAGCCCATCAATGAATTCTATGTCATGTTTATCAAGCGGACAACCAATGATGTTGTCAACAATGAACAACACTCGAAGAATTTACTCAGAGGCATCGTAACGCTTATTTTAATTGTTCTGGGAATCTTCGCATTTTCCTATGTGATGATCCTGCGCCAGATCGGCAAGCGTGAAAAAGCGGAAGATACCCTTCGTGAAAGCGAGGCACGATTCCGGGATATAATAGTAAGCTCTTCTGATTGGATTTGGGAAATTGACCAACAGTGGAAATATTGTTATTCTTCAGAAAATATTGAAAAAATATTGGGTTACACTCCTGATGAGATTATTGGCAAATCGCCTTTTGATTTTATGACTCAGGAAGAAAAGGACCACTCCGGGCCATATTTCGAAAACATTCTTAAAACAAAAGGAGTTATAAAAGATTTAGAGAACTGGAATTTACATAAAGACGGACATAAAGTCTGCCTGTTAACCAATGGCTTTCCGGTACTTGATAAAACCGGGAAGTTAACCGGTTACAGGGGCGTTGATAAAGATATCACCGAACGCAAACGGGCAGAGGAAGAAATCCAGCAGAAGAACAAAGAACTCCGTATCCTCAATGCCGAGAAAGATAAATTTTTTTCCCTCATCGCTCATGATCTGCGCAGTCCGTTCAATTCATTACTCGGATTTACACAAATGATAATCGAAGAACTACCTGCTCTTAAACCGGAAGAGATTAAAAAGATCGCTTTGAGCATGAGGAAAACGACCGCTAACCTTTACAGCCTGCTTGAAAATCTTTTGGAATGGTCGCGATTGCAGCGCGATTTGATCAGCTTCAATCCTGAAGCCTTTCCATTGAGGCACAGAATAGCCGAGACTATGGAATTGCTTATGGAATCGGCCAATAAAAAGAAAATTGCCATCAGGTATGATATCCCGGCTGAAATGGAAGTTTATACGGATAAGATAATCTTTGAGGCGATCATACGGAATTTAGCTTCCAACGCAATAAAATTCACCCATGAAAAAGGAGAAGTCACGATCTCGGCAAAGGTAATGCCCGACAATTCGGTTCAAATTTCCATATCAGATACCGGGATCGGAATGAATCAGACAATGGTCACTAATCTATTCCGGCTGGATGAAAACACAAACCGTAAAGGCACCCAGGGTGAACCCAGTACCGGTCTTGGGCTTATCATTTGCAAAGAGTTCATCGAAAAACATGGTGGAGAATTATGGGTTGAAAGCGAAGAGGGGAAAGGAAGCACATTCCGGTTTACTCTACCCTCTCACAACCATTGAAAAAATATTTATCAAAAACGACGACCTATGAAAAAGATTTTCATTTTATTCATTGTAATGTTCTCGTTTGGATTTGTTAAGGCTAATCCGGTTGTTCCTCCCCCTGTGATCAGTGAGTTTTATCTGATCAATGATTCAACCTGGTATCTTGAGCTGGTTTTTTTGCAACCGTATTATTTTTACCCCAACCTTGACGGATTTCAGATAATTTCCTCAAGCGGCACCTCTCCCGTCAAAAACGGAATTTCAATTACTCCCGATAACATCCTCGTGTTAACCCAGGACAGCCTGCAAAACCTGCTTCATTTCATACGGGAAGGGGATTTTATTTTTATTGAAAGCCCTACCGGGATCATTGACCAGATCATTTATGGCAGTATTCCCGGATCATTGATTGCTGCTCCGTTACCCGGGCAATCGCTGGTCAATTTTGCTTTTCAGTGTATTGAAAACTCCGAATGGACAACTACCTATCATCTGGTGACCGATAATGATCCTACCATCGGATCCAGTCCGTTTCAGCCATCAGAGGCAACCGGCACATTTATGGGTTTTGTTTTTGACAATGAACATCACCCGGTTCCCGGAATATATATCGGAAATAGTCTGCATTATGATGAACCGCCTTTTGTATGCGGCAATTTTTTTGAAAGCACGATCAGCCAATCCGACGGAAGCTTTTCGATATTGGAATACAGCGGCAGATACCCTGTTGAAATTTTCTTTCAACCCTCGTATATTTTTACCGATTCAGTGATCAACATTGAACCCGACTCAAACAATTATTTTGAATTTACACTCGACACCCTGTTCTCGGGCATTGATCCAAATTCCTTTAATCCGGATATAAGCTTCTCATGTTATCCCAACCCCACCACAGGTGAAACGACCATCTCATTCCCGTCAGGCACACACTTTACAAAAGCCATAATAAAAATATACCAATCAAATGGCGAGATCATCCGCATTTTGCCTGTAAATACATTGGACTCCCAAAACAGATATTCGGTAAAATGGGATGGTCTGGGCAGCAATAACCTGGTTCCATCCGGAATTTATTACTTTCACCTCGAATTGGACGGGAGGAAGGTTGCCACCAGCAAAATAATCATTGCGAGGTGAAATTCATGAAAATATTCGTTGTATTCAGCTTTTTCCTTTTTCCTCTTTTTGTATTTTCTCAGGGCCTACATTTTTACCGTGAAGATCTGACCTTTGAAATAAAGAATGGATTTTTCATTGTTGACGGGATCTATAATTTTTGTAATAACGGAGAAAAAGAGATACAACAGGTTTTGTTCTATCCGTTTCCTGCGGATAGACTTTATGGTGCAGTTGATTCCATTTATGCATTGGATATGCTTACTGGAACTCAGGCGGAAATGATCAATAAAACGGGAAAAGGATTTTTTTTTAAAATAGGGCTTCTTCCTTATGGGACCGGGAAATATCAAATTTCTTACCGGCAGAGGTTATTGAAAAACAAGGCGGAATATATTTTACTGACTACTCAGAAATGGGGTCTCCCCTTTGAAACGGCATTCTATAAGCTCATAACACCGGCTGATGTAAGGATCACATCCATGTCATACAATCCCGATAGCACAAAGCAAAAAGGTGATAGAACAATTTACTACTGGAGTAAAAAGAATTTCATGCCGGAAAAAAATATGATATTTTATTTCGACCGGTAAAGTGCCAGCGTCCGACAACGCATTTTCTTCAATTTGAGAAAAACAGCCATTAATTAAAATATCACAGCCATGAAAAAATCTGCTCTCACCATCCTCCTTTTCCTGAATATTGTTCCCGGGTTCAGCCAAAGTCTTGTTACAACCAACAAGTTGTGGAGCAATTTAAAGATGGATTACTGGAACCCTACCAATCTTTCGACGGAATACCTGAAATTTACGACCGATACTATGATCAATGGTCAGATTTACAACAAGGTCGAACGTTCCCTTGATGAAAACCAGCAAAACTGGTCGGGCTATGGATTCATTAGGGAAGATGGGGCAAAAAGGATATACTTCAGGCTAAGCGGTACAGAGCCCGAATATTTATTTTATGATTTTAATCTTCAGCTTTATGATACGATCACTGCATACAGTATCAATACATTGGATGATAATCTCTTTATCCAGCCCCAGGTTTATTTCGTGGTTTCTGTCGACAATATTTTGATCGGGGAAACCTTTCGTAAACAAATCAATTTAGGCGTCGTAGACGATTCCGTCTATTCATTTGAACATTGGATCGACAGTACAGGCAATACCGGAGGCCTTCTTCATAATCTTGAAATGCTTGTAGGGAGGGACAGTTACTCTCTGCTTTGTTTCTCCGAGGATGGGATCGTTAAATATCATCATCCCGATATCGACTCATGTTTTGTATTAACGGGTCTTGATGATAAATATTCCTTTGATGTTCATGTAAGGATCGTGCCCGATCCGGTAATTGAAAGTTCAACCCTGTTTGTAGAACATCCGGATGGCCATATTGAAATGCATATTGACCTGTTTGATTTTACCGGCAGAACTATTTGTTCAGAGAATTTTTTCGATAAGCTGCAATTATTGAAAAATGATTTTAAACCCGGAATTTATTTTTATCAAATCGCATACGGATATGGGAAGGTCTTGAACGGGAAATTTATTGTTGATTGATGCGTAATAACTTTTCACCATAAACTTTATTACCTTTGCTCATCAAACCGGATTAAGCTAAAACTTAATTCCGGAAGAAGATGAAACTCGTTAGAAAAATCACCATGATCCTTTTAGCCCTTCTGCCTTCATTGGTAAGGGCAGAGGTAAAAGAAATCCAGTTTACCCTCGATGATCGCGACCGGATCATCCGGACTGAACAAAAAGTCGAATCCCTGAGAACCGAATTGAATACCAAGATCGAAGATAAATTCGATGGTTTACGATCGGAGATGAATGCCCGTTTTGATCAGCTTTTCAATTTTCTCTGGGCGATCATCGGGATTTTCACCACCATGATGGTGAGTGTATTCGGATTTGCTTTCTGGGACCGGAAACTATCACTTGCTCCCATGAAAAGGGAAAATGCAAGAGTTCTCGAAGCATTACGTGATTTTTCCGAGCATCAGCCAAAACTCCGTGAAATACTTAAAAATGCCGGGTTGCTTTAACAGGCTCGATTACCGCGATACGGTAGCCATGCACAATATAAATACCTTTATCAGTGTTGCAGTAACTTCGGACTGATCTCCATTTTGTTTTTCTTCATGAAATCAATCAGCTTCATGGCTTTTTCCCGTTCATTTTGCATGAAATAGAGGTCGGCCAGATTATTGCTTGCTTGGGCATTTAAGGGATTGATGCGGATTACTTCTGCAAGGTATTTTATGGATTGGGGCAGATCCTTTTTATCGAAGTACAACTTTCCCAGGGTGAAGTAAGCCTCCTGTGAACCGGGCCGGATGCGGATGACCTGCTTCAGGTAGTTTTCAGCGATCACATATTCCGTTAACTTGATGAACATCTCTGCCAAGGATATTTTGGCGCCGCACCTGATATCCAGCCAGATGGTTTCATTTTCTCCCTCCCTGCCGCCCCTGAGGGTATCTGCTTTGTCGGTCAGGCTGATCAGGCCGGCAGGGATTTCGATCTTGTTCTTTTTCATCAGGCCGATCATATTCCGGGCCTGTTCCGGCTCCTTCCTGTCCAGATAAATGAAAGCAAGCCACTGGTAAGCCCGCCGGTCTTCAGGGATCATCTTTATCAACTCATTCAGACAGGGGATGATGCTGTCGGGCTTATTCTCCATGGCATAGAGCCTGGCAAGATCATAATAGGTAACCGGTTGCTTCGAATGACGGAGGTCGGTCTTCAGCAGTTTCCCGGCCATTTTGTAATACCCACGATCCAGGCAGATCTCTGCTAAACCGGTTTGAACACCGGGATGGTAGGTGTCAACGGCATGGACCATCAGCCAGAATTTTTCCCGTTCCTCACTGGTAGTCAGATCAGTGAGGGAGGCATGTTTAAACAAAGCCTGGAAGGATTGGGGTGAATCCTCCGATGCCTTTGTCCAGAAAACCAGCGGATCCTTAAAATAATCAATACGGTAAAAGCTGATCGCCGCAAATACCAGTATTATGGGAATAAAGATGATGAGCTTCAGTTTCCCGGAAAGCTTTTCATTGAACAGGAAAGTACGGCTAAGGATGATTAAAATCCCTGCCAGTGGAATATACAGTCTGTGTTCGAAAAGGTTTTCATTGGTTAAGGATGGAACAATGAGAACCGGGAAGATAAATACCAGGAACCAGATGATGCCAAAGATGGTTAACCGGTCCGGATAGCTCTTTGAAACAATCACAAGAACGACAAGAATCAGCAGGGCGATCAATCCCCAGGTGATGGAAACATCCTTTATCATCGGGAAGACCGACAGATTTACCGGCAGGAAGATCTTTCCGGTATATTCCAGGATTGCTGAGAATCTTGGTAAGATCGTGTCTGTCAGATCCGAAAGCGGAGTCACAAATTTGCCGGCGAGGGCATAAGAACGGAAAAAATACCAGATTGAAATGGCTACAGCCCAACCTATAAATAGCGTAAGCATTATTTTCCAGTCAAACTTCAGCACATAAACAAAAAGGAGGGTAGCAATAGCAGGGATAACAACAGCTGTTTCTTTTGTAAAAAGGCTCACTAAAAACAGAAAGAACTGTGCAAGATAGAGAGGCCATTTTTGTGATTCAAGATAATTCATGGTCACCATGATTCCCGCCAACATGAATATCATCAGCAACATATCATTACGGCCCGGGATCCATGCTACGGCCTGGCTTAAAACGGGATGAACGGCAAAAAGGGCAGAGAGTAAAAAGGCGGATAGGTTACCGGTTTTCAGTTTACGAAAAAAATAAAATAACAATCCGACTGAGATAAAATGAAACATCAGGTTTGTAACATGATAACCTGTTGGATTTGTTCCGAACAGTTGATATTCCAGAATCATATCGATCCGGAAAACCGGACGGTAATAGATACAATCAAAGAGGGGAAAAAGGCTTTGCACAAAAGATCGCCAGATATTACCGAGATCCTTATTGAATTCACCGCTGCGGATGATGAAAAAATTATCATCAAAATCCACCAGGTTCATCTTAAAGGTTTTGAAATATACAACGAGGGTAATCAACAGTAAAATGGTCAACCCCAACCCAGGGTATTTTTCCAGGATATTTCTCCTCTCCTTTGGAAGTGGTTGTTTCCGGAATGATTTTTTATTTGATTTCTGGGACTTATTCATGGCATCAGGCAGGGAGTAAAAGTAATACTTTTTTCAGGGAATAAAGGAAACATACACAGCCCCGTTTGGGGTAATTTCTTACCTTTGCAATATATATTAAAACCAATAAAATGGCTGACGATATGGAAAATGTCCGTTGCCTGATCATCGGTTCAGGCCCTGCCGGATATACAGCTGCCATTTACGCTGCCAGGGCTGACCTTAAGCCCGTTGTTTACCAGGGCATGCAACCCGGAGGACAGTTGACCATTACCACCGAAGTCGATAATTTCCCTGGTTACCCGGAGGGAGTCCAGGGGCCGGCGATGATGGAAGATTTAAGAAAGCAGGCTGAACGTTTCGGGGCACAGATTCATTTTGGAGTAGTGACAAGGGTTGATTTTACCCGGAGGCCTTTTAAAGCAGAAGCCGATGACGGAAGAACCATCATTGCGGAAACTGTGATCATAGCTACAGGGGCTTCTGCCAAATGGCTGGGACTTGAATCGGAGAAAAAATATATGGGTCAGGGTGTTTCGGGTTGTGCTACCTGCGACGGTTTCTTTTATCGGGGCCAGGATGTTGCCATCGTCGGTGGAGGGGATACTGCTGCTGAAGAAGCAACCTACCTGGCAAAACTGTGCAGGAAGGTATTTATGATCCATCGCCGGAATGAGCTGCGTGCTTCCAAAGCAATGCAGCATAAGGTTTTCAATACATCCAACATCGAAATGTTATGGGACAGCGTTCCGGAGGAGGTTTTGGGCGACGAAAGCGGAGTAAATGGGCTACGGGTACGGAACATAAAGACCGGGGAAGCCCGTAATCTTCCTGTCATGGGCTTTTTTGTTGCCATTGGCCATAAACCTAATACTGAGATCTTTGAGGGTCAGGTTGAACTGGATGAAATGGGATATATCAAAACACACCCCGGATCGACCCGGACAAGTGTTGAAGGGATTTTTGCCGCAGGCGATGTACAGGATCATTACTACCGCCAGGCCGTTACGGCTGCCGGAACGGGCTGTATGGCTGCTATTGAAGTGGAACGGTTTCTGGGGGCATAAAAGTAAGTTATCAGGTCATCAGGTCATTAAGTCATTAGGTCATTAAGCCATTAGGTCATTAAGTCATTAAGTCATTTGGATATTAAATCAGGTAACTATTAATTTATTGCTGTAAACATGATCTTTTTTTTCAGGGGATGTGACAAGTTTTACGCTGCTGAAAGCAGCAGGAACCTTGATAACACCGATATAGAGAAACTTTGTTGGTTATTCGGCGATGCGAAATGCATCGCCGAACCAGCTTTAAGAGGGACCTTCCTTGGCCCGCGAAGGGAGATGGTAACCCCCTGGAGCACAAACGCGGTGGAGATCACCCAGAACATGGGGATCACCGGAATTTCCCGTATTGAAGAATTTACCCTGCTCCCTTCCCCTCAAGGGGAGAGCTTGTCCCGGGTTACCGGGAGGTCGGGGGAGGGGTCAGGGGAGGGGGACTATGACCCGATGCTCCAGTACCTTTACCAGGGCCTTGACCAGGAGATTTTCCATATTGTCAGGGAACCCGATCCCATCCGTTACATTGACGATATCAGTACATACAACCGGCAGGAAGGACTTGCCCTAAGCGAAGAGGAGATTTCCTATCTGACCGGATTGAGTAAAAAGCTTGGCCGGCCCCTTACTGACAGTGAGGTCTTTGGCTTCTCACAGGTCAATTCCGAACATTGCCGGCATAAGATATTTAACGGCATTTTCATCATCGATCGCCATGAGATGCCGGAATCGTTGTTTTCACTTATTAAGAAAACGGCTAAGAAAAATCCCAACCTGATTGTTTCAGCCTATAAAGACAATGTCGCCTTTATATGTGGACCTGTCATCGAACAATTTGCCCCGGATCGCCAGGACATTGCCGGGCTTTTTCTTCTCAGGGATATCGAGTCGGTCATCTCACTCAAGGCCGAAACCCATAATTTTCCGACTACTGTCGAGCCTTTCAACGGGGCTGCCACCGGATCAGGAGGTGAGATCCGTGACCGGATGGCCGGAGGCAAGGGAAGTATTCCGGTGGCGGGAACGGCCGTTTATATGACCTCCTATCCGCGTCTTGATGGCGGACGGTTCTGGGAAAAAAACATTGATGCCCGTCACTGGTTGTATAAAAACCCCGAGGAGATACTGGTTAAAGCTTCTAACGGTGCCAGCGATTTTGGAAATAAGTTCGGACAGCCATTGATCTGCGGATCGGTATTGACCTTCGAACATGAAGAGAATGGAAAGATATTCGGCTACGATAAAGTCATTATGCTGGCAGGAGGCTTCGGTTATGCCCGAAAATCTGACAGTTTGAAGGAGTGCCCTGAACAAGGACAGAGAATCATTATCATGGGAGGTGATAATTATCGCATTGGGATAGGCGGTGGAGCCGTTTCATCGGTTGCAACAGGAGAATACGGCCATTCAATCGAACTGAATGCGGTTCAGCGTTCAAATCCGGAAATGCAAAAACGTGTTTTCAATGCCATCCGGGCAATGACCGAGATGGAAAAAAATTTGATCGTCTCTATTCATGATCATGGCGCCGGCGGACACCTGAACTCTATTTCGGAACTGGTGGAAGAAACCGGTGGCGTGGTCAATATAGACAAACTGCCGGTCGGAGATCCAACCCTTTCATCCAAAGAGATTGTAATCAACGAATCGCAGGAAAGGATGGGTCTGGTCATTAAAGAAGAGCATCTTCCCCTGCTGAAGGAGATTGCAGAACGTGAGCGGGCACCATTATATGAAGCCGGTATAATAACCGGCGACCATCAGCTTGTTTTCCGTAATACAAATGATGATACGATGCCCATCAACCTGCGGCTGGAAGATTTTTTCGGAAAACCTCCTCGGACTTTTATCAGGGACTCCTCTTATTCTACCCGGTATTCTCAACTTGTCTATAATGTTTCCAGGTTGCCTGAATATCTGGACTTCGTTTTACAGCTGGAAGCGGTGGCTTGCAAAGATTGGCTGACCAACAAGGTCGACCGGGCTGTTTCAGGTAAGATTGCAAAACAGCAGACTTGCGGGGAGATTCAATTACCGCTGAACAACCTGGGTGTTGCAGCGCTTGACTACACCGGTAAAAAAGGAGTAGCAACTTCGATCGGACATGCACCGATCGCCGGGATCATCGATCCGCAGGCAGGATCGAGGTTGTCTGTTGCAGAGGCCCTGACCAATATAATCTGGGCGCCCCTTACCCATGGATTGAAAGGCATATCGCTCTCTGCTAACTGGATGTGGCCTTGCAACAATCCGGGTGAGGATGCACGTCTCTACACAGCAGTCAAGGCAATCAGTGATTTCGCCGTTGAACTGGGGATCAATATCCCTACAGGAAAGGATTCATTATCCATGACACAGAAATATCCCGGTGGCAAGAAGGTGTTCGCCCCAGGAACAGTTATCATTTCAGCATTTGCGGAGGTTTCCGATGTTAAAAATGTGATCGGTCCGGTACTGGTTGACGAACCCGGCTCACAACTCCTTTATATAGATTTTTCAAGGGTAAGGATGCGACTCGGAGGCAGCAGTTTCGCGCAGGTAGTCAATGGGATCGGAAATGAAGCTCCTTCGGTAAACGATACAGGATATTTCATCAGGGCCTTTGAAGTAGTTCAGCTTCTGATCAGGGATGGATTGATCCTCGCAGGTCATGATATTTCAGCCGGGGGACTTATAACGACACTTCTCGAGATGACTTTTGCCAATACCCGATCCGGAATTTCAGTCGATCTTACCCTTCTGGAGGAAAGAGATATCATCAAGCTGCTTTTCAGCGAGAATCCAGGTATCATCATCCAGGTAAAGGATATCGACAAGGTAAGGAAGCATCTGGCTAAGGCCAGGGTGGATGGGATACGTGTCGGCTCAGTGAGCAAAGAAAGGTCCCTAACCATAAAAAATGGCACCGACAGTTATTTCTTCGACATAGAATCTTTGCGTGATACGTGGTTCAGGACCTCTTATCTCCTCGATTGTCAACAATCGGGTGAGAAACTTGCCCAGGAACGGTTCAGAAATTATAAACTTCAGCCGCTTGACTTCTGTTTTCATGGTAATTTCACAGGAAAAGCTTCTGACCTGAAGGTTGATCTTAAAAGGAGAACCCCTTCAGGGGTCAGGGCTGCCATCATCCGGGAGAAGGGGGTGAACCGGGACCGGGATATGGCCTGGGCACTTTATGCCGCCGGGTTTGATGTGAAAGATATCCACATGACCGACCTGATCAGTGGAAGGGAAACACTGGAGGATGTCAATTTGATTGCCTTCGTGGGCGGTTTCTCCAACTCCGATGTGCTGGGCTCGGCAAAGGGCTGGGCAGGAGCATTTTTGTACAATGAAAAAGCAAAAGATGCCCTTGACAAGTATTTCAAACGAAAGGATACACTGAGCCTGGGTGTTTGCAATGGTTGCCAGTTGCTGGTCGAACTTCAGCTGATCTGTCCGGGGCATAAGGAACAACCGAAGATGTCGTGGAACGATTCGCGCAAATATGAATGCACCTTCGTCGGAGTGACCATCCGGGAAAACCGTTCCATCATGCTCAGTACACTTGCAGGGTCAAAGCTCGGGATCTGGGTTGCTCACGGGGAAGGCAAATTCAATTTCCCCTATGACGAAAGCCATTATCATATTCCGGCAAAATTCAGCTACGACCGGTATCCCGGCAATCCGAACGGATCGCAATATGGTGCGGCCTGCATTGCCTCTGATGACGGACGTCATCTGGCCATTATGCCTCATCTGGAGGATTCAATCCTGCCTTGGCAATGGGCACATTATCCCGCCATCCGGACCGGAGATGAAGTGACCCCATGGATTGAGGCGTTTGTCAATGCACGGGAATGGATTGAAAGGAAAAAAAAAAATTTCCTCTGATTTCATGGAATATAATATTCAAAAAATCAATGTTATGGAAGTAACCCGTATTTTCGATCTGTTGCCATATTATGACCAGAGTTATAAACCAAAGGATGATGTGATTGCATCAAAAGAAAATGGTGAATGGGTCAGATACAGCATCAAACAATACCGCGAGATCGTCGACAGCATCAGCTTTGGCTTTTTAGCCCTCGGTGTCAAGCCGGGAGACAAAATAGCGCAGATCAGCACCAACCGGGTGGAATGGAATTTTGTCGACATGGCAATCCTGCAGGTTGGCGCAATCCACATTCCCATTTACCCCACGATCAGCGAATCGGACTATGTTTTTATCCTGAGCCATGCAGAGGTCAAATTTGTGTTCGTTCTGGGTATTGAACTGCTGCGGAAAATCCAGCATATCTTGCCGGAAATACCTCATATACAGGAAATCTTTACCTATAAGGATCACCAGGAGTTAAAGCATCTGAGCGAGTTGATAGAACTGGGTAAGAAGAACCCTGACAGGGCGCTTCTCGAGAAAAGGAAGTCAGAGGTGAATCCGGATGATGTAGCTACCATCATTTATACCTCCGGGACCACCGGCAATCCCAAAGGCGTTATGCTCACGCATACCAACCTGGTTTCCAACTTTAAGGCCGTTTCTTATATTCCGCCATTCGGGGAAGAATCAAGAGCAGTCAGTTATCTCCCCCTTTGCCATGTTTATGAACGGATGATGAATTACCTGTATCATTTTCTGGGCATCTCCATCTATTATGCCGAGAACATGGGAACCATTACCGATAACATGAAAGAGGTTCAACCGGAAATCCTGACATCGGTCCCCCGTTTACTGGAAAAGATATACGACCGGCTGTTTGCAACAGGACACAAGCTGAAGGGAGTTAAACGCTGGATATTTTTCTGGGCATTGCATTTGGCACTTCGGTATGAACTTCATGGTGCAAACGGATGGTTTTATGAACTGAAACGGAAGCTTTACGACCGTCTCATCTATGTTAAATGGAGGGAAGCCCTTGGAAGCAAGATAAGCATCATCGTCTCGGGTGGGGCAGCTATTCAGCCGAGACTCAGCCGGATGTTCACCTGTGCCGGGATCCATATTCTGGAGGGATATGGTCTGACGGAAACATCTCCCGTGATCGCGGTAAGCGATTTCAGCGAGCATGGAATCAAATTTGGAACGGTCGGGCCCATCCTTCGTGGGACACAGGCCAAAATTGCAGAGGATGGAGAGATCCTGGCAAAAGGGCCTCATGTAATGAAAGGATATTTTAAAGATCTGGAAATGACCAAAGAGGTCATTGACGACGAAGGGTGGTTCCATACAGGCGACCTGGGACAGATCGAACCGGAAGGCCAGCTACGGATCACAGGACGTAAAAAGGAATTGTTCAAGACATCGTTTGGCAAGTATGTAAGTCCGCAACCCATTGAAGAAAAATTCAAGGAATCACTGTTCATCGACCAGCTCATCGTAGTCGGGGAAAACCAGAAATTTGCCGGGGCACTGATCGTACCCGATTTCAACTTTCTGAGATCCTGGTGTGCCGTCAAGGAAGTACCCTATACGACGAATGGCGAAATGATCCGGTTAGCGAGGATAAGAAAACGGTTTCAGCATGAAATCAACAAGTACAATAAATTCTTCGGGGAAACGGAAAAGATCAAATCGTGGGAACTGATGGATTGCGAATGGACCTTCGAGACCGGTGAGATAACTCCTACTCTGAAACTTAAACGAAATTTTATCATCCGTAAATACCAGGATCATATAGCTTCGTTATTTAAATAAAAAAGGGTTCATGAAACCTTTATCCAGAGTGTTCGATCTTCTGGAATTGTATCGGGATGAATACATTTCCAAACCGGACGCCTTCCTGTACAAAAAGGAGGGCAGGTGGAAACAATATTCTTCAGAAGATTATCTCAGGATTTCAAAAGAGATCAGCCTTGGCCTGCTTTCGATGGGCGTTCAGCGGGGATCGATGATCGCTACGATCATGCATAATTGTCCGGAATGGAATTTTTTCGACATGGCCATCATGCAAATCGGGGCTGTGCAGATCCCCATCTATCCGACCGTCAGTGCAAACAATTTCTTCTACATCCTGAATGAGGCACGGATTGACTTTCTGATCATCTCAAGCGGTGAAATATACCGGCGTATTCAAAAGTTATCCAATAATTTTTCCACCCTAAAAGGTGTCTTTACGGTGGAAAAAATCAAAGGTGTCAGGAATTGGAGAGAGATCATGGAATCGGGACGGAACAATCCCAACCCGGAGCAACTGGAAATAATACGAAAATCGATCCTTCCGGATGACCTGGCGACCATCATCTATACCTCGGGAACAACCGGTAAACCCAAGGGGGTCATGCTCTCTCACCGGAATTTTGTCACCAATTTCACCGGTTGTGCGACCATTCCTGATTTCAGTTCCAGCGACCGGGCTCTCAGTTTTTTACCCCTTTGCCATGTATATGAGCGGATGCTGAATTACATGTATCAGTATTTCGGCATGTCGGTCTATTACTGTGAAAGCCTGGAAAAGATCGGGGAATATGCCCGTGAAGTCAGGCCGCATACTTTTGCCTGCGTTCCGAGGATACTTGAGAAAATTTATAACCGGGTTGTAATAAAAGGCCGGAATTTCAAAGGTCCGCGCAAGATCATTTTCTTCTGGGCATTGCGCCAGGGGCACAAATTTGAGCTGGATCATTCACGGGGACGTCTCTACGATTTCAAGCTTTGGGTTGCCAATCTTGTGGTGTTCAGAAAATGGCGCAGGCTGATGGGAAATAACCTTAAGATGATCGTTTCAGGTGGTGCATCCCTGCATCCGAGGCTGGCCCGTATCTTCTGGGCTGCCCGGATACCCATCATGGAAGGATATGGTTTGACCGAGACTTCGCCCGTGATTGCCGTATCCACTTTTCAACCCGGTGGTTTCAAGTTCGGAACCGTCGGTCCGGTTTTACCGGGCGTTGAGGTAAAGATCGCCGCTGACGGAGAGATCCTCTGTCAAGGTCCAAATGTCATGCTGGGGTATTTTAACCGTTCTGAACGGACCCGGGAAGTGATCGATGAAGAAGGATGGTTTCATACCGGGGATGTCGGTACTATGGAAGATGGAAAATTCCTTCGGATAACCGACCGTAAAAAAGAGATATTTAAAACCTCAACCGGAAAGTATATTGCCCCGCAGGTTATCGAACAACGTTTCAAAGAATCCCCCTTTGTTGAACACATCATGGTGATCGGAGAAAACCGGAAGTATGCTGCCGCCTTGATCGTACCGAACTTTGAATATCTGAAAAGCTGGTGCTCTGTCAAGCGGATCACCTTTACCTCGCCGGAGAAGCTGGTCCGCAATGTCCGGATCGTCAAACGGATCCGGGAAGAGGTTGAACGCATCAACATGGACCTCGGGCAGACGGATAAGATCAAGAAGTTCAGGCTGGTACCAGGGCCATGGACCGTTGAATCGGGAGAACTTTCACCGACCCTTAAGCTCAGGCGTAAGTACATTCAGGAACGTTGTCAGGACATCATCGAGGAAACCTATCGTACGCAGGAATATAATTATCAGGTAGAGGAGAATCAATGAAGGATTCTGAAAACCATTTCTTTCATCAATTCCCCGTCAGTAGCCAGGGTGTTGTCAACTCCCTTTGATTTTACATCATATTCGCGGAGGATGGAAATAATGGGGACAACCTTTTTGACGGGATAATTTTTTGCAGCCGTTGTGTAGTCCCTCACAAAAAACGGTTTGATGGATAACTCGGCAGCGACATTGTTGGTCGATTTGTCCTTCAGGTAATGATAGGTAAGGATCTTGGAAAAAAAGGAATAAAGCATGGGCAAGACTTTCACCAGCGGGTTGTCTTTTTGATTGGCGGCAAAATACTGAATGATCTGATTGGCTTTATAGATATCCTTTTTTCCCAGCGCCTTCTGAAGTTCGAAAACATTAAAGTCCTTACTGATACCTATATTTCGTTCAATAATTTCTTCGGAGACCATTGTCCCTTCAGGAATAAGAATAAAGAGTTTCCCAAGTTCATTAACGATCTTGGTCAGATCATTACCTACAAATTCCGCTAATAACTGGGATGCTTTCGGTGAGACGGGATAATTTCTTTTCCCGGAGTAGCTTGTAATCCAGTCAGGGATCCTGTCTTCATATATTCTTTTTGACTCAAAAACAATTCCGGCCTTTTCAACTGCCTTATAAAAGCTTTTCCGTCCATCCACCTTTTTATACTTATAGCAAATAACGAGGATGGTTGATTTCAGGGGGTTCTGAACATAGGGTAAAAACTCTTCAACATCATCGAGATCCTGAGCTTCCTTTATGATCAGGACCTGATAGTTGGCCATCATCGGGTAACGCTTGGCATAGCTTATAATGTCAGGAACACTGCTGTCTTTTCCGTAAACGACGGTCTGGTTGAATTCCTTCTCCTGGTCGCTCAGGACCTTTTGCCCGATGGCATCGGCAATCTCATCGATGAAATAGGGTTCCTCCCCATGTAGCAGATAGACGGGGTAATAGATCTGGTTTTTCAGATCACTGAGTATCTGTTCATAGGTGGTTTCGTTCATTGCCGCCATTAGGGATCTTCAGGTTTTCAGCCGGGCGAATTAATCGAACCGCAAGTGTTTTACCTTTATTTTATTTTCAATCAGGTCGTTCAGGGTATCGATACCGATTTTCAGGTGTTCCTCCAGATATTTTTCATTGACTTCCTTATCGAGGATCTGGGTCTTTATCCCACTGGCAACCATGGGTTGGTCGGAGACCAGCAGCACAGCCCCGATAGGGATCTCATTTGCAAATCCCACGCTGAACAAGGTGGCTGTCTCCATATCAATCGCCATTGCACGGGTGATACGGAGACATTTCTTGAACTCCACATCGAATTCCCAGACCCTCCGGTTGGTGGTATATACCGTCCCGGTCCAATAGTTTTTCCGGTGTTCGAGGATGATCGTGGAAAGGACTTTCTGGAGGTTGAAAGCAGGCAATGCCGGCACCCGCTCCGGGAAATAATCATCGGAGGTCCCTTCTCCGCGGATGGCAGCAATGGGAATGATCATGTCACCCATTTTGCACTTTTTTTTCAGGCCTCCGCATTTTCCCAGGAAAAGAGCGACTTTAGGTTGGATGGCCCCGAGCAGGTCCATGATGGTGGCGGCATTCGGGCTTCCCATGCCAAAGTTGATCAGCGTGATTCGCCCGTTGGTCACACTGGGCATTGGTTTATCCGTCCCTTTAACCGGGACGTGAAACCACTTCGAAAAGAGATCCACGTATAGATTTGAGTTGACCAGGAGGATAAAATCACCGAATTCATCGAGGGATGTACCGGTATAACGGGGCAACCAGTCATCGACGATCTCTTTTTTCGTTTTCATCAGCTGATACTTTTAGTTTAAGTGACCCTATCCCTTTAAGGGGTGGGGCAGGAAGAGGGGGCAAACGAATTGCTTTTTCCCTTAACGGCAAAGATAGCGAATTGTCCGATTTTTTTTAAGTTTGTATCAGGAGGATGATGCAAACGTTATGTTTACCGGTATATGAAACCCGTATCAGAACGGGCAGGAATGGCAATCCGGAGATTTTTGATCCCATTCGCAAAAAATTTGTCCGGCTTACGGCTGAGGAATGGGTCCGCCAGCATTTCCTGAATTTTTTAACGACGGTGAAAAATTATCCGGCATCGCTGATCACGGTCGAAGCTTCTTTAACCTATAACCGGCAACTTAAAAGGTGCGACATCCTGGTGTATGGATTGAACCGTAACCCCCTTCTCGTGGTTGAGTGCAAAGCACCCAACGTGGAAATTACCCAGGATGTTTTCGACCAGGTTGCCATGTATAATATGACGCTGACCGTTGAATACCTAGTTGTGACCAATGGTATGCGCCATTTCGCCTGTAAGATCGACCAGCAAAAAAAATCATACGGATTTTTACGGGATGTTCCCGGTTATCAGGAGATCTGTACGCAGATTAATTTGTAACTTGCATCGTTCCTAACCAGCGATTATGGAATTTTATCAAAATATCCCTACCAACCTGATCAATTTTATTCTGGTCATGGTTTTTTCATTGCTGATCGGCCTTTCGCAGCGACGGATCCACAGTCTTAACCATGAAGGCCTTCATACCATCGGGACCGACCGTACCTTTACCTTTATCGGGATTTCCGGATTTATCCTTTTCCTTCTGGATGCCCGGAACGGCTACTTTTTCATGGGTGGGGGATTGATCCTTGCAGCCATTCTCTCCATTTCATATTTTTTTCACATCCGTGATCTCAAGGATTATGGGGCCACGACCGCTTTCATTGCCCTGATCACATACTGCCTGGGCCCATTGACACTGACCCAGCCACGTTGGTTCGTCCTCCTTGTCGTCGTAACGGTTCTCGTTTTAACAGAAATGAAGGAGATTTTTATCAACATCTCCCAGAAATTTGACCGTTACGAATTCCTTACGCTGGCCAAATTCCTGGTCATTGCCGGAGTGATCCTGCCGATTGTACCCGATGAACCGATTATCAAGGATTTAAGTCTCACCCCTTACAAGATCTGGCTGGCCGTGGTGGTCATTTCAACGATCTCGTATGTCAGCTACCTGTTGAAAAAATATGTCTTCCCCAAAGCCAGCATCATCCTCTCAGGAATCCTGGGTGGGTTATACAGCAGCACCGCAACGACCATCATCCTGGCTAAAAAAAGCAGGAAAGAGATTCAGAACCTGAACCAGTATATGGCAGGCATCCTTTTCGCCACTGCCATGATGTACCTGAGGATCCTGATCCTGATCGCCATCTTTTCACATCCCTTGTTTTTACGGGTCTGGTTCTATTTTGTTATTCTTTTTATCGTTTCTGCAGGGACCGGACTGATCACCCTCTTTTACCGGAATAAATCGATCCGCTCTTTTGATCATGACCTGACCGAAGATAAAAATCCCCTGGAATTCAAAATGGCATTGATATTTACCGCTCTGTACGTAGCCTTCACCTTTATCACCTTCGGAGTGATTAATCACTTCGGAACCCTCGGACTGAACATATTATCCTATATTGTAGGCCTGACCGACATTGACCCCTTCCTGATCAATCTTTTCCAGGGGAAATATGGCGTTTCGTTGGATATTGTTGCCATGGCAACATTACAGGCAATCATCAGCAACAACGTGCTGAAATTGATATATGGTTGTTTCTTTGGCGGCAGAAAAACCTGGAAATTCCTTGCGGCTGGTTTTCTTGTGATCATTATTCTGAATTTATTGTTGGTTTTTATTGTTTGATCATCATGGCAGAACATTTCACAATCTTGCTCCATAAGGTCGATGATGCGTTCAATGTCCAGGATACCCGGAATTACAGTTTGTACATCCAGTTCCATGAAACCAGTTTTATTTACTGTATCCTTGATAATAAACGCAATAAATTCCTGGCGTTACAACAGGTGAAGAAGAATGAATTGCAGCAGCGCGGAGGGATCAAACCCTCGTTCGCCGATTTTCTGAAATCAGTGCTCACCGCGATGCCATGGCTGAAAAGTCCTTATAAACTGGTGAAGATAGCATATGAAGGGAAAAAGAATACCCTGATCCCGGGCCCCATTTATGATGCAAACGAGATCAGACAATATATTGATTTCAACTTTTCATCTTCTCCGGATGAAAAAGCCTTTGCCGATCATCTTGTGCCGATGGATACATATAATGTCTTTTCCATCCAGGAAAGCACATTGAGTGCCATCACCGGAATCTTTCCGCGTATCCGGATCTCCCATATGACAAGTATTCTGATTGAAAGCATATGGATCAATTACAAGAACCGGATCAATGCCAGCCGGGTATTCCTTCACATGCGCGAGAAAAACTTCGACCTGATGCTGTTTGACGGGCGGCAGATGACCTATTTCAATTCGTTCCCGCACCTTAATGCAGAGGACGTGACCTACTATCTGATTTTTATTCTGGAACAGCTGTCCATTAATCCCGAAAACATTTCTATTGTTCTCCTCGGGAATGTGGAACGGAGCTCCAACCTCTTCGAGTTGTTGTTGCGATACGTCCGTCAGATTGAATTCGGCCGCCGCAACGATACTTTCAAATTCAGCTATGTCTTTAACCAGGTTTCACCCCAGGCGTTTTACCCGCTGTTAAATCATGGCCTGTGCGGATTATAAGCGGTAAATACAGAGGAAGGAAGCTCGTTCCCCCGTCAAATTTACCGGTCCGTCCTACCACCGATTTTGCCAGGGAAGCCCTGTTCAATGTACTCAATAATGTGGTGGATTTTGAATCGCTCCGCGTACTGGATCTGTTTTGCGGCACCGGAAGCATTGCATTTGAGTTTCTCTCCCGCGGAGCCCGGGAAGTGACAGCCGTAGATATAAACCATCGTTGTATCGATTTCGTTAAGAAAAGCGCTGTCAGGCTGGGTATCACAAATCTTAAAGCAGTAACATCCAATGCCTTTATCTTTATCAGGCATGCCCTTCCGGAGTATGACCTGATCTTCGCCGACCCTCCATATGACCTCGATGGTGTAGGGGGAATTCCTGATATGATCATCACGTCACCCCTGATAACCAACGACGGACTCTTCATTCTCGAGCATGCTGGCCGGTATGACTTTGAACAACACCCAAATTTCAGTCAGCATCGCACTTACGGAAATGTCAACTTCACTTTCTTCAAACGTTAAAAAAAAAACCCCCTCCCCTGTCGGGGGAGGGGGTAAGGGGGAGGGGGCTTTCCTCTAGTACTCATCTTCGTGAAAGAAAAAATCGTCTTTGGTGGGATAATCCGGCCAGATGTCCTCGATACGTTCATAGGATTCACCTTCGTCTTCAATCTCCTTTAAGTTCTCAACGACTTCCTGTGGAGCCCCCGATCGGATTGCCCAATCGATCAACTCATCCTTAGTAGCAGGCCAGGGAGCATCTTCTAATTTGGAGGCCAGTTCAAGTGTCCAGTACATTTATCAAGGCTTTCGTAATATTTTGCAAAAGTAAAAAAAAAAAAATCAAAAAGTCAAGCGAAAAAAATATTGCGAATCGTGATATCCTTATCGTATCAGCCTTTATGAGCTGCCGGCTTCCAGGGTATCTCTGACACCCCCAGGTCACGAGAGAGTTTCCTGGCCAGGACAAACAGGTAATCTGATAGGCGGTTCAGGAAGCGGATGATGGTTTCATCGACCGGGAGGGTCTTATCGAGGCAGATAACCGATCGTTCAGCTCTCCGGCAAACGGTCCTGGCAACGTGACAATAGGACACAACCGTATGGCCACCCGGCAGAATGAAGGTATGGAGTGGTGAAAGTTCCTGGGTCATGGTGTCGATCTCCAGTTCAAGTGCCGTGATCTCTGCCTCATCCAGGACAGGCAGTTCATATGTATGAATGGCCGGGTCACGGGCGATAAGAGCTTCCGCAATAAAAATGTCCGACTGGAGGTGGATGAGAAATTCCCGGTAGTGAGAATCAATTTCCTGATCGCGGATCAATCCGATGAATGCATTCAATTCATCGAGATTGCCATAGGCTTCAACCCGTTCATGATTTTTACGGACACGGGTGCCACCCAGCAGGGAGGTCTCTCCCTTGTCACCGCTTTTGGTATAGATCCTGGACACTTTAGACATTTATTTTTCCAGTCTGTTCATCAGATTTTGGTACTGCAGGGCCATCTCTTTCGGTAGACGGTCACCGAACAATACCTGATGCTCGGCGATCAGGTCACATTCCCTGAGCCATTCCTGTTTATCGACCTTCAGGATTTCATCCATTTTTCCACCCACGCCGTCGAGTCCGGAAATATCGATGGCATCCTTCGACGGAACATATCCGATGGGTGTTTCGACTCCACCGGCAGTGCCCTCAACGCGCCCAAAGATCCATTTCAGCACACGGATGTTATCGCCGTATCCAGGCCATAGGAACTTCCCGTCGGATCCTTTGCGAAACCAGTTCACATTATAGATTTTAGGCAGTTTTGTTTTATCGGGAGCGCTGGCTCCGATGGTTATCCAATGTCCGAAATAATCGCCCATGTGGTAGCCGCAGAAAGGTAACATCGCAAAAGGATCACGGCGGACCCCTGCCTTCAGACCGATTGCGGCGGCAGTAACTTCTGAGCCAACGATTGACCCAATGAAGACCCCATGATTCCAGTCGAACGATTCATAAACCAGAGGGACAGTTCCGGGGCGGCGGCCGCCAAAGAGAAATGCCGAGATCGGAACCCCTTTCGGATTTTCCCAGTCCTTGTCGATAACCGGGCACTGACGGGCAGGAGCGGTAAACCGTGCGTTCGGATGAGCGGCCGGTTTACCTGAAGCCGGGTTGTATGGTTCATTGGTCCAGGTGATGGAGCCGGCCGGGATATCCTTCCCGATGCCTTCCCACCAGATATCCCCGTCAGGGGTAAGGGCTGTATTCGTAAAGATCGAATCAGCCTGGCACGATAGCATGGCATTCGGATTGGTTTCCATCGAAGTATAAGGGGCAACACCAAAAAAACCGGCCTCCGGATTGATCGCATACAAACGGCCATCCTCACCGAATTTCATCCAGGCAATATCATCGCCGACCGTTTCAACCTTCCAGCCCGGAATGTTTGGGATCAGCATAGCCAGATTGGTTTTTCCGCAGGCACTCGGGAAAGCCGCTGCAAAATAGCGTTTAACCCCCGCGGGATTGGTGATCCCCATGATCAGCATGTGCTCGGCCATCCAGCCCTGACGACGGGCCATAACGGATGCGATCCGTAAAGCAAAGCATTTCTTCCCGAGCAATGCATTTCCGCCATACCCGCTGCCAAATGACCAGATTTCATTCGTCTCTGGAAAATGGGAGATATATTTTTTTTCGATGGGCGCACAGGGCCATTTGACATCTTGCTGGCCGGGCAACAATGGTGCTCCGACAGAATGGATACAGGGAACAAAATCGTCATTTCCCAGGAACTCAAGAACCTTTTCTCCCATGCGGGTCATGATACGCATGTTGACCACGACGTATGGTGAGTCGGTGATCTGAATTCCGATGTGGGCTATTTTTGATCCCAGCGGACCCATGCTGAAAGGAATGACATACATGGATCGTCCCTTCATGCAACCCCGGTACATGTTTGTCAGGATCCGCTTCATCTCCGCTGGCGCCATCCAGTTGTTGGTCGGGCCGGCATCTTCCTCTTTTCCGGAACAGATAAAGGTGCGGTTTTCAACCCGGGCGACATCACTGGGATCACTCTGGAAATAATAGCTGTTCGGCCTTTTTTGTTCGTTCAGCTTGGTGGCCATGCCTGTACTGACCATCAGGTCGAGTAATTGCCGGTTTTCCTGCTCCGAGCCGTCACACCAGTGAACGGAATCGGGCTGGCATAAAGCCGCCCATTCATTTACCCAGGTCTGGAGTTTCTTATTAATCATCATGTTTATCGGTTTTAAGAGTATAATGAGTTTGCCTCTGTCGTTTGTTTTATTCATCTCATCGGGTGGCTGTCCGGTTCATTCTCCGGTCAGGAGCAGGAATGACTATTTCAAGTTCCCCAGGGCCGTTTTGATCCGCTTCACGGCTTCGATGAGATTATCCTTACCGGTCGCATAGGAGATCCGCAGGCAGCGGGGATCTCCGAAAGCGTCACCGGGAACGAGGGCAACAAAAACTTTATTCAGGATATACATACAAAGATCGTTGCTGTTGTTGATGACCACCGTGCCATCGGATTTCCCGAAATAAAAAGAGATGTCGGGAAAAAGGTAGAAAGCGCCGTCGGGATGGTTGAGGATCATTCCGGGTACATCTGAAAGCAAGGAGAGCATCAGATCCCGCCGCTCACGGAATGCAGCCAGCATCACTTTCAGGTCCGATGAGGTTTTAGGGTCTGTAATCAGGGCTTTCAGGGCAGCACGCTGGGCAATGGAAGAGGCGCCCGAAGTGAACTGTCCCTGCAGCTTATCACAGGCTTTGGCGATTGCGAGCGGAGCGGCAAGGTATCCGATCCGCCAGCCGGTCATGGCAAAACCTTTTGAAACGCCATTGACGATGACAACACGATCTTTAATGAAATCAAACTGGGCGATGCTTTCGTGTTTCCCTATGAAATTGATATGCTCGTAAATCTCATCGGCTATGATGAAAATACCGGGATGACGGGCAATCACTTCAGCGATGCCTTTCAGCTCCTCCCGGTTATATACGGAACCGGTCGGGTTACAGGGCGAGCTGAAGATCAGTAGCCGGGTTTGCGGAGTGATGGCGGCTTCGAGCTGTTGCGGTGTCACTTTGAATTCCTGTTGGATGGAAGCCGGAACATAAACCGATTTCCCTTCAGCAACCTTGACAATTTCTTTATAGGATACCCAGAAAGGTGCCGGCAGTAACACTTCGTCACCCGGATTGACCAGGCTGAGCACTACATTGGCAACCGATTGCTTTGCCCCGGTGGAAACGACAACCTGGTTGCATTCAAAGTCCAGGTTGTTATCCCGTTTCAGCTTGAGGCAGATGGTCTTCCGGAGGTCTTCATACCCGGCAACAGGTGAATAAAACGTATAATTCTGGTCGAGCGCTTCCCTGGCGGCTTCCTTGATGTAGTCGGGAGTGAAAAAATCGGGTTCTCCCAGGCTCAGATTGATGACGTCGTGACCTTCCGCTTTCAGCTCACGGCTTTTCCGGGACATGGCCAGTGTTTCAGATTCTGACAGGTACTGGATCCTGTTGGCGAGTGTTGTCATAAGATAGTGAAAATGAAGTTTTTGAAAAAGAAGCAAATTTAGTAAAATTTTCGAAATGAAAAATGGGCCGGATTTTCTTTTCTCCCGGTGAATTAAACGGATTTATCGGTAAATTTGTTATTCAATGAATCCGCTATGCCACCATTTTTTATCTATCACCTGATCAAGATCGTTTTTGTCTTCACCCTTGTCTTTTGCGGTGTATTATTCCTGCTGAAGTATTATTTCTCCGGGAAAAAAGAACCATTGAATCCGTCTGCCGGTAATGCACAAAAGATCATCCTGCCTTTACGCCTTCAGGCTTATGAACGTATCGTTCTTTTCCTTGAACGTATCAATCCCTCTGTCCTGGTCATGCGGCTGAACCGTCCCGAGCTTTCTGCCACCGAACTGCAATCCCTCTTGTTAAAGACCATCAGAGATGAATTTGAATACAACCTATCCCAGCAATTGTACATTTCTCTGAGTTCCTGGGAGATGATCCGGAATGCCAAGGAGGAAACTATCCGGCTGATCAATACAACCGCAGGCAAGATGAATGAGCATGCAGCGTCGGCGGATCTGGTAAGGGCCATTCTCGAAGCTTCCCTTGAAAAAGAAAAATTACCTGTTTCGGTTGCACTGGAAGAGGTCAAGAAGGAGATCCAGCGGTTGTTTTGACTTGTATCATCGACTTATAAAATCCGCATTCCAATCATAAACAACATAAATTTTTGCTTTGCTCATTCTTTGTATTCTTTTCCTGGGTAGTTGCATGCAAAGCCTGCGTCAGTCAAAAGAGTCTTTACCAAATACCTCCGGAAGCATTAAGATTACAGGATCCTATACATTATTCCCGCTTACAGAGGTCTGGGAAAATATCCTTATTTGCTGACGCAGAACCTGTATCTTGTTGCCAATGGGAAACCGAAGACCAGGGAAATTTCCGATTGATTTCTCAGGCCTTCTGCATCCGGTACCAATACCGGTAAAGTTCCGTAAATCCAATCTTTTCATAGAGCCGGATAGCAGGGGCATTATCTGACAACACCTGCAGATAAGCCGTTTCCGCTCCCTGCCGTTTGCCCCAGGAAAGGATATCGCAGACCAGGCGAAATCCCATTCCTTTGTTGCGGTAAACCGGATCGATGACAATGTCGAACAATCCGAGGTTTCTTCCTTCCAACACTCCGAGTCCGACCCCGATGGTCTTTTTCCCATCCTTCATGGATATCAGGCATTTTGGCGTCATGATCTGATCCATGATCGCATTATAGGTCGGTTGCCGTCCGGGTTCAAATCCGTTCATCCGGATGAAATCATCAGTCCAGGACCCTTCGGTCTGAGCAAGGATATGGGCCTCATCATAAGGAGGAAGATCCAATCCCGTCAGGAATAAGGTCTGGAATGAAATGGTCGAATGGATGATATATCCAAGCCGGGCAAGAAAGTCGTCGATATCCCGGGGATCAGCAATTTCAGTTATTTTAAAAACCACGGGTATGTTTCTTGACCGGTAAAGTCCCTCGCAAAAACGGATCTTTGTTTCCGGATCCTTGGTTGAAGGATATAACAGGTTGACGGAATTGGAACGTTTGGTCACCCCGTTGGCAAAACGAAGGATCCATCCGTCGTGGTAAAAGGTTTGCAAAGCAGGCCAGGCATTGTTACTGACCTCTTCGAATTTCCTGATCATCTGGGGATCGTGGTTCATCCTTTGAACGCAGCCTCTACTTTTGTTTCCTGAACCGCAGTTTTCCTTCTGTGGTCATTTTTTCAGTTGCATACTGGAATATGAGACGCGGTGCCGTGTCTTTCCATTTCATCAGAAAGATTTCGGTGGGTCCGGGCTGCTTTTTCCATGCTTCCCGAAGGAACCAGCCCAGACCCTGATGGACCTCCCGTTCCGGATCACTCATCATGGGACTGATGAATTCGAAGTAAGCTTGAAAGTCAGGGGATCTCTTCATTGGTTTGATAAGACCGACCACTGCCACCCTTCTCTGGAACTTGTTTTTTGCATTTCTCCAGGGTTGAAGGGTGTCCATCACGATCAGCTTTTTATCCATGAACCGTGGAATCACCTCACCGCCAAGGTAATCGGCATGGGCCCAGTTGGTAATTCCGATGGCAAACCATCTTTCAACCGAATTAAACGTTTCCCTTGTCCACTGCTTATGGAATGACAGAAGCAGCAGGATAGCGATGCTGGTTTTTTCATATTTCGGTGACCGAAGTAGCAGTGGAGCAAGTTCAAGTACTGTTGAAAGCGACATGTCCGGGCGGGAAGTGATCTCCTTTGCTTTAGCTTCGACCAGTCCCCGGCTGAGTCCATAGGCCTTGAATTCCTCTTTGAAGTAACGCTGGTATTTCTTTACGTTCGATTCGTCCTGGTTGGCAAGGCAATAATCCCTGATTTCGTTATAAAGATCCCCTGTTTTCATTGGATGCTCCGATTATTTGATGAATTGTCTGGCCTTTTCCAATGCAGCAGCGATACCGGCAGGATTCTTGCCCCCGGCGGTCGCCAGATGCGGCTGGCCACCCCCTCCGCCCTGGATCTCTTTGGCAAGTTCCCTGACGATCTGTCCGGCATTGAGTTTATGATCCGAGACCAACCGTTCAGAAAGCATGACGGTAAGATTGGCTTTTCCGTCGCTTTCGGTTGCCAGCACAAGGAACAGGTCGGGAATTTCCCTGCACAGCTCATAGGCTAGATTCTTTACCGAATCGGGATCAAGGTCGATCCTGGCTGCAAGCAGGTTGACTTGCTGAATGTGTTGGATCTGCTGCTTCAATTCTTCTTTGACCTGCTGTAATTTAAGTTTGCTCAGTGCAACAACTTGATGTTTCAGTTCCAGGTTTTCTTCAACCATATTTTTTATACTCTTCAGCAGGTCTTTCGGATTCTTCAGCATTTCTCCGATCTGATCGACAAGTGATTGCTGTTCATCCCAATACGCTTCCGCTTTTCCGGCCGTAATGGCTTCGATACGACGTATGCCTGCAGCAATGGCCCCTTCCGAAACGATCTTGACCAGACCGATTTGTCCGGTAGCGGGTACATGGGTTCCCCCGCACAGCTCAACGGAATAATCTTTGTCGAAAACCACCACCCGAACAAAATCCCCGTATTTTTCACCGAAGAGGGCCATAGCCCCCATATCTCTTGCCTTGCCGATCGGCAAGATACGGTCCTCGTAAAGCGGTATATTCTCGCGGATTTTTGTATTAACAAGTTTTTCAACCCCAATGATCTCTTCCCTGGTCATCCTGGCGAAGTGCGTGAAGTCGAAGCGCAGGCGGTTCTCATCTACCAGCGACCCTTTTTGTTCGACATGCTTACCCAGCACTTCCCGGAGGGCGGCATGCAACAAATGGGTAGCGGTATGATTATTGGCGGTCAGCCTTCGTTTTTCCGCATCGACGGTAGCAATAACCGGGTGATTCGGATCCGTGAAAAGACTTTTTGAGATATGGATGATCAGATCATTTTCTTTGATCGTATCCACAATCCCGATCCGTTCTGTTCCGGCTGTAAGCCAGCCTTTATCGCCGACCTGACCTCCGGACTCAGCATAAAAAGGAGTCTGGGCAAGCACAATATGGTAAAAGCTTTCCCCTCTGGTGGTCACTTTGCGATATTTGATGATCTCTGACGTAGTCGTCAATGTATCATATCCCACAAATACCGGCATAAGCGAATCTTCAACCAGAAGGATCCAGTCGGATGCGTCAACGGATGCAGCCTGGCGGGAACGGTTTTTCTGTTCCTGAAGACCGGTGTTGAAGCCATCCATGTCGACCGACCAGCTGTGCTCACGGGCCATCACATGGGTGAGGTCGATGGGAAATCCATAGGTGTCGAAAAGCTCGAAGGCAAAAGAGCCGTCGATGACCCCACCCCCCCGCCCCATCCCCTGGAGGGGAGGGGGAGCAGGGAATGAGGTGATATAAGCATTGAATCGCTGAATACCAGTGGCCAGTGTCCGGAGAAAAGAAGTCTCCTCTTCCCGGATAACGTTGATGATCAAATCTTTCTGGGATTTTAGTTCCGGGAAGACCGAGGCCATCTGGTGAATCAATATCGGAACAAGCTCATGAATGAATGGCTCCCTGAGATTAAGAAAAGTGTATCCATACCTGACTGCCCGGCGGAGGATACGCCGGATCACATATCCGGCTTTCACATTCGATGGCAGCTGCCCGTCGGCAATCGCAAAAGCAATGGCACGCAAATGATCGGCAACCACACGCATGGCAACATCAGGTCCTGCATCTGAACCATATGGGATGCCGGCTTTCAAAGATAACGATTGGATGATCGGCTGGAAAACATCGGTGTCGTAATTGGATTGTTTTTTCTGCAGAACCATGCAAAGCCGTTCAAATCCCATACCCGTATCGACATGCCTTGCCGGTAACTGAACCAATTGTCCGTCGCTCAGACGGTTGAATTCGATGAAAACCAGATTCCATATCTCGATGACCAGAGGATTCCCTTTGTTGACCAGCTTTTTCCCGGGAAAGGTTTTCCGGTCAGCTTCGTCACGGATATCAACGTGTATCTCGGAGCATGGTCCACAGGGACCCGTATCACCCATTTCCCAGAAATTATCCTTCTTGCTTCCGAAAAGGATCCGGTCTTCCGCTACAATTCTTTTCCAGTGATCGTAAGACTCCTGGTCTTTTTTCAATCCATCTTTGTCATCTCCTTCAAAAACCGTCACGTATAACCGGTCCGGATCAATGCCAAAAGTGCCTGTCAGCAGTTCCCATCCCCATTCGATGGCCTCCTTCTTGAAATAATCTCCAAAAGACCAGTTCCCTAGCATTTCGAACATCGTATGGTGATAGGTATCGTGTCCGACCTCTTCCAGATCGTTATGCTTTCCGGAAACCCGAAGGCACTTTTGGGTATCGGCAATCCGTCTGGACTTCCCCGGTTTGTTTCCGAGAAAAATGTCCTTGAACTGGTTCATGCCTGCGTTGGTGAACATCAGGGTAGGATCATCCTTGATGACCATGGGGGCAGAAGGGACGATCAGATGACCTTTGGATTCGAAGAAATCCAAAAATGTTTGCCGGATGTTGGAGGAATGCATCTAAATATCAGATTAACAAATCTTTAACAATCTTTAACAATTTTTAAAACAGGAACAACCTGCAAAGTTAATTATTTACTTAATTTTGTAGTGGTTAGTTCCCACACATTCAATCATTTCTTTACTTCACTGGTAATGAGTAAGGTAAAATACAAGTTCAATAAAAAATCGTTGACTTTCGACCGGGTGCAAACCACATTCCGGAAACGGTTGTTGTATTTTTTCTCTCATTTATCGACCGGAGTCGTTTTTGCGGCCGTTGTTCTTGTCCTTGCTTATAATTTCATTGATTCACCCAAGGAAAGAGCACAGAAGCGCGAGATTGAGCAAATGAACTTCCAGTTCCGGATGCTTAATGATCAGCTGGATAAGGTGACAAAGATCATCAGGGATCTTCAGGATCGTGATGATAATATCTACCGGGTGATCTTTGAAGCGGAACCCATCCCGAGCTCTATCAGGGAGGCCGGTATTGGCGGGATCGACCGGTATGAGAAGCTAAAAAGTTACTCCAACAGTGAGCTTATCCTGGAGACCGAGAAAAAGATGGATAAGATCCTGGGACAGTTGTATGTCCAGTCCAAATCGTTCGATGATGTTTTCCTGCTCGCAAGGAACAAAGAAAAGATGCTGGCCAGCATACCGGCAATTCAGCCTGTGAATAACAGGGACCTAAGAAGGATCGGTTCTTATTTCGGCATGCGCATGGATCCGTTCTATAAAGTGAGGAAGTTCCATGAAGGCATCGACTTTTCAGCTTCCGTTGGGACGGAAGTATATGCGACCGGCAATGGAGCCGTACTGGAAGCCGGCAGGGGAGAAGGAGGCTACGGGAATGAGGTGGTGATCGATCACGGGTATAATTACCGCACGTCCTATGCACACCTTTCGAGGGTGTTCGTCAAGCCCGGACAAAAGATCCTGCGCGGGCAGATCATCGGATATGTCGGAAATACGGGAAAATCGACATCTCCCCACCTGCATTACGAGGTACGGAAAAACGGTATTGCACTGAATCCCATCTATTTCTTCTTTAATGACTTGACTCCGGGACAGTTCCAGATGATGTTGGATCTTTCGCAGCGTCCGTCGCAGGCCATGGATTAAAAAGTCCCTCCTTCCGATGTTGAAAAAAGATCACAAGATCGAGAAAGTTTATTATACCATTGGGGAAGTGGCCGAGCTTTTTGAGGTCAATACTTCCCTGATCCGTTATTGGGAGAAGGAATTTGATATCCTGAAGCCACAGAAGAACAAGAAAGGGAACCGTTTGTTTACCAGGCAGGATCTGGATAATCTGAGGATCATCTATCATCTGGTAAAAGAAAGGGGATTTACCCTTCAGGGAGCCAAAGATAAATTAAGGCAGAACAAAGAGGATGTTTTCAGGAATGTGGAGATCATCGATTCGTTAAACCGCATCAAAGAATTCCTCCTGGAATTGAAAGAACAGATCTGATTCCGGACAGGACCCATGGAGGAGCAAAGATCCTTTTTCGAAAAGGTTTATGAGGTTGTCAGGATGATCCCTTATGGGAGGGTTACATCCTACGGTACGATTGCCGAATACCTCGGAACCCGGGGATCGGCCAGAATGGTAGGATGGGCAATGAACGCCTCCCATACCCAGGTGATCGATGTGCCGGCGCACCGCGTTGTCAACCGGAACGGATTGCTGACAGGCAAGCATCATTTCGGCGGACCAAATGTCATGAAGCAGCTTCTGGAATCAGAAGGAGTGAGAATACGAAATGATAAAGTTTTACGTTTTAAGCAAAAATTCTGGGATCCGGCGGTTGAACTGCGAAGCATTCATAAAGACCATAGATAGAAAAATAGTTGTTGGTAAATAAGAAGATGGGTTATACGAAAGAACAGATATTATCGGCGCTCCGGCATGTTGATGATCCGGATCTGAAAAAAGATCTGGTTACGCTTAACATGATCGAGGATATCCGGATAGAGAAACAGAGCATCCGGTTCAGGCTGGTTCTGACAACTCCTGCCTGCCCTCTTAAAAACCAGATGAAGCAGGCATGCATCGATGCCATTCATCAATGGGTTGATCGTCATGCGGTTGTTACCATAGAATTGACCTCCCGTGTCACTTCACAGCGGAAAGGGAATGAAGAGATGTTGAAAGAGGTAAAGAACATCATTGCAGTTGCTTCCGGGAAGGGAGGGGTCGGAAAGTCGACGGTTGCCGTGAATCTGGCCATCGCCATGGCCCGGACCGGAGCCAGGGTCGGCCTGATCGATGCCGACATTTATGGTCCATCGATACCGATGATGTGTGGTTTATTGAACGAAAAACCCAGGGGGTATGATAAAAAAGACAAGACCATCATCATCCCATTTGAAAAGTACGGCATCAGGCTTCTGTCGATCGGATTCTTTGTCGACCAGTCAAAAGCGCTGATCTGGCGCGGCCCGATGGCTTCCGTTGCACTTCGGCAGCTTTTTACCGATGCCGACTGGGGAGCACTTGATTACTTGATCCTTGATCTGCCTCCGGGAACCGGAGATATACCGCTGACCCTGATACAGAATTTTCCGCTGACGGGGGCGATCATTGTCAGCACCCCCCAGCAACTCGCCATTGCGGATGTAAGGAAGGCTGCCGACATGTTCAGGAATGACCAGGTCAGAATACCGATCCTCGGGTTGGTGGAGAATATGTCATATTTCATTCCTCCCGACATGCCCGACAGGAGATATGCCATTTTCGGACAGGGTGGCGGAAAAAAATTTGCTGCGGAACTGAACATCCCCTTCCTTGGAGAGATACCCATCCACACCGATATCAGTGATTCAGGTGACTCAGGTAATCCGATTGTCACGAACGGAGATTCACCTGTTTCAAGGGCCTTTTACGAACTGGCTGCCAGTGTGTCGCAACAGATTGCCATTACCAATGCAATCAGAGAAACCATTAACTTTGAAAATCCATGAATGTCAACTCAGAACTCGAACAGAAAGTAAAAAACGTGATCGAACAGATCCGTCCTTATCTCCAGGCTGACGGCGGGGATGTGGAATATATCAATATAACGGAAGATAATACGGTAAATATCCGTCTCCTTGGCATGTGCGGGAATTGTCCCCATAGCCAGATGACCCTGAAAAACGGTATTGAAGCAGCTGTGAAAAGGGTTTTACCGGAAATCAAATCCGTTGAGTCAGTCATGGTCTGAAACCAGGGATTCAAGACAGATATTTTGCGACGATCGGCATACGCCGGCCCGTACCAAATGCCTTTGGAGAGATCCTCAGGATCGGTGGTGCCTGATGACGTTTATATTCACTGGTATTGACAAGTCTGAGTACCCGCCGGACCGTCGGTTCGTCAAATCCCTCCCGGATCAGGTCATCCGGGCCTTTCCGTTGTTCAATATAACCGTTAAGGATCTTATCAAGGATATCATATTCCGGTAAGGTGTCACTATCCTTCTGGTCGGGCCGGAGTTCCGCGGATGGTGGTTTGAGGATGATATTTACCGGAATGATCACTTGTTCCCGGTTGATATATGCCGCGAGGTCATAGACCTGGGTTTTATAAACATCCCCCAGTACCGACAGGCCGCCGCACATGTCTCCGTAAAGGGTACCGTATCCTACTGCGGCTTCACTCTTGTTGGAAGTATTCAGAAGGATGTATCCGAATTTATTGGATAATGCCATCAGGATCACAGCTCTTATCCTGGCCTGGATGTTTTCTTCCGTCAGGTCGGGTGGACGATCTTTAAAGTGGGGTTTCATCGTTTGTTCGACTGCACGGAAAATTTCATCGATAGAGATGACCTCATGTCCGATTCCCAGGTTTTGGGTCAGCTCGATGGCATCGCGAATGCTATGTTCCGATGAGAATCTTGAAGGAAGCAGAACTGCCCGGATGTTCTCCTTCCCCAATGCCTCTGTGGCAAGGAAAAGGGTCACAGCCGAATCGATCCCGCCCGACAGACCCAGGATCGCCTGGGTAAATCCCATCTTGGAAAAGTAGTCATGGATCCCCATGACCAGGGCATCGTGGATGAGTTGGATCGACCCCACCCCCTTGCCCCCTCCCCTCCAGGGGAAGGGGTCGGGGGAGGGGTGGGTCCGAACCCGGACCTCTTCCAGGTCATAGTTCCTGAAATCTTCTTTAAAAGTTGGAAACCCATCTACAAAGGTCCCGTCCGGTGCAACAACCATCGATCCGCCATCGAACAACAATTCCGTCTGCCCTCCGACATGATTGATATAAAACACAGGAAGCTTGTAGGTGCCGGCATTCCGGGTCAGAATCTCTTTCCTGGAGACCGGCTGGTCATAATGAAACGGCGAAGCAGCGATGTTGATGACGACACCGGGATTAAGCCGGATCAACTCTTCCATCGGATTTCTCACATAAAGCGGATCATCGGCCATATACCAGAGATCCTCGCAAATGGTCAGGGCAAAACGGATTCCCTTATACTCCACCAACGAATAAGGCAACCGGTTGGGTTCGAAATACCGGTATTCATCAAAAACATCATAATTGGGTAAGAGGGTCTTATGGGCCTTCCCAAGGATACGGCCTTCAGCCAGGAAATATGCTGTATTGTAAAGGGGCTTCCCTTTGGGAGCGGGATTCCTTGAAGGAGCGCCAACAATGGCAGCGATCCCGTAACATTCCCGGGCAATCTCTACAATAGATTGATCACACCGGCCGATGAAGTCATCGAACTCAAGAAAATCACGGGGAGGATATCCGCAGACAGACAATTCGGCAAAAACCACGACATCGGCGTTACCCTCTTTTGCACGGGCAACATTTTTCCTGATCAGGTCAAGGTTGTAATCGAAATCCCCGATACGGTAGTTCAACTGTGCCAGTGCAATGCGCATAACTCAGCGTTAAAAAAGGATACCAATATTCAATTGTGCATAGTTTAACCATGCCTTTTCGTTCGCCCCGGTTATCTTGTTATATCCGGTCAGCACATTGTTCAGTGAATTGCTATAGGCCAGTCCGAAAAAAAAACGGGTCGACTGATCCAGATAAAATTCCGTTCCCACTCCGATGATGACCGATTCACGGATCAGCGTCGTTTCATCATTCACATTGTTCTTCTCCGAAAACTCCTTCCCCTTGTCGGAAACAAAATCATCCTTGGCGGTGGCAGTCAAACGGAACCCTGTTCCGAATCCAATCTGTCCATAGAAGGAGAACCTCCCGAACTTTTTGGTTTGCATCTTGATCAACAGGGGTATTTCCAGATAGATGAGACTATATTGCCTCGACATGGTACCGGTCAGGGTATCCCCCTGGGTGATCATTTTATTGTCATACTTCAGCTTCCCTCCCAGGAAATTGAAATCAAAACCCGTGGATAAGGCATAGCGTTCAGCAAAATAGATATCACAGACGAATCCAACGGTTGCTCCGGCCCTGACACCGTTGGAGGAATAGCCATTGACATTGGTATTCATCCAGGTCAGATTGGGAGATATCTTCAGACCAAGCTTGACCGGGGTTTTCATCTGGGCCGGAAGGGAAAAGGGAATAACCAGTAACAGGATGATCCAAAAATGATGATGGTTCTTTGTCTTTAAAATTTGCTTCATTTTAATGGTTTTTCAGGCGATCCGGCAAAAGTAACCATTTAGGGGCGGGATACGGGCAATAATTCCATAATTTTATCCAAAAATAATTAACCGGAAATTCCGTTAAACGATATCCGTTTGCCATGTTCATTCTTTTACAATTTGGATGTCTGGAATGGGGTTATCAACTCAGAATAAATGCCCAGTGAAATACCCGTAACAACGATGTTCATGCAAACCGCGGATAATATATGGATATTCCATTTGGCCATTAGTTCAACTTATTAACAAATGAAAAAGATTCCGGTTTTTGCTGCTGTCGTTATCCTTATACTGATGGGTTGCGGACCAAAGAACCGTCTGAACGTTGATGTGTCTGCAGTAATAATGCCGGGAATAATCATTCACCGGTACGATCTCGATCTTTTCCGTATCGACCGGTCAGACCTCAGACAGCAACTGGAGAAGCTCAAACCGGAATACCGTTTCTTTCTAGGCACCGACCTGGGGGATCCGGGCAGGCTTAATGAAATGAAAAGTTACCTGGAAAATCCCAGGAACATCGATTTTGCGGCTGCCGTCGCAAAAAAATACCCCGACCTCAGAAAAATTGAACAGGATCTCACGGAGGCCTTTCGTCATTACCGTTACTATTATCCACAGGCTCAGATTCCGAGGGTTTATTCTTACATTTCCGGTGGCGATTATGAATATCCTGTCCAATTTGCTGATACGGTGATGCTGATCGGACTGGACAATTATTTAGGGAAGAATTTTACCGGGTACACATCGGACCAGCTTCCGGAATACCGCCTGGAAAGGACATCTCCCGATCACATCGTTCCGGATTGCATGCGGGTTTTTGCCAATTTTACCACTCCAACCCCTTTGTCTGGGAATACCCTGCTCGACCGGATGGTGGAAGCAGGTAAACGGCTATATTTCATCGATGCCATGATCCCCGGGATCGACGACCGGTTTAAAGTTGGATACTCCCCGGCCCAATACGAGTGGATCAGAAAAAATGAAGCCCATGTCTGGGCTGCCATCATCGAAAACCGTATGTTATATGCCACCGGTGGACAAACTATCCGGATTTTCATGGCAGACGGACCCTTCACAGCGGAGTTCTCCGGCGTATCGCCGGCCCGGATGGGTGAATGGATTGGCTGGCAGATTGTAAAAAAGTACATGGCCAATCACCACGAAGTCACCTTGTCACAGTTGATGGGAGAAACAGACTCCCAGAAGATTTTGACCCTCTCGAAGTACAAACCGCAAAAGCAGACTCAATAACAAGTTCCCGGTTAAAACCGCTTACGTCCTACGTCTTACGTCCCACGTCCTAGTCCTTCATCCCTTTTCTTCAAAATGTTAATAACTTTTTTCTTCCGGAGTATCACCTTTCCCTGATCGGACGGATTAAGCCAAAAATCACCCGCTCACCCCATGCTTGTTAAAACTTATGGTTGCGCCGTCTTTGGAATACATGCGATCACCGTAACGGTTGAAGTTTGCATTGATCAGGGCATTCAGTTTTTCATGGTAGGGTTGCCCGACAATGCGGTGAAAGAAAGTCATCAGCGCATCGAATCGGCCTTGCGCAACAACGGATACCGTATTCCGGGAAAAAAGGTCGTTATCAACATGGCTCCGGCGGATATCCGGAAGGAAGGATCGGCATACGATCTGACTATTGCCATGGGGATCCTCGCTGGTAACGAAGTCATCCGGAACGACAAGCTCAATTCATATATCATTATGGGTGAGCTATCGCTTGATGGAAGCCTGCTCCCCATCAAAGGAGCCCTGCCGATCGCTGTAGAAGCACGGAAACGGGGGTTTGAAGGATTCATCCTTCCCATTCAGAATGCACGGGAGGCGGCCATTGTCAGCGAACTGATGATCTATGGCGTTCAAAATATCAAGGAGGTGATCGGTTTTTTTAATGATGAGATTGCTTTGAAGCCGACCATTGTTAATACAAAGGATGAATTTTACCGGCATCTCGATGAGTACGAATACGATTTTGCAGATGTGCGGGGGCAGGAGAACATCAAAAGGGCGTTGGAGATAGCAGCAGCAGGGGGGCATAACGCCATTTTGATAGGGCCGCCCGGTGCGGGAAAGACGATGCTGGCGAAACGGTTGCCATCAATTCTGCCCCCGCTGAATCTGCAGGAATCGCTTGAGACCACAAAGATTCATTCCGTTGCGGGCAGGCTTGGCGGCAACCGTTCCCTGGTGACCGTCCGGCCTTTCCGGGCACCCCATCACACGATTTCCGACATCGCGCTTGTAGGCGGGGGGTCCGTACCACAGCCGGGAGAGATCTCGCTGGCTCATAACGGAGTATTGTTCCTGGATGAGTTACCGGAGTTCAAACGGCCGGTGCTGGAGGTGCTCCGGCAACCGCTGGAAGACCGTGTAGTCAGTATCTCAAGAGCTAAATTTACTGTTGAATACCCGGCAAGCTTTATGCTCATCGCCTCAATGAACCCCTGCCCCTGTGGTTTTTATAACCATCCCCAACTGGATTGTCAATGCAGTCCGGGAACCGTACAAAAATATATCAACCGGATCTCGGGCCCGTTGTTCGACCGGATCGACATCCATGTAGAGGTGATCCCGGTACCTTATAAAGAATTGAGTGAAACACGGATGGCCGAGCGAAGCGAGGCCATCCGTGCCCGTGTCATCGTAGCCCGCCAGATCCAGGAAAGACGTTTCGAAGGACACAATGGCATCCATTGCAACGCCCAGATGCCGCCACGCATGCTCCGGAAAGTATGCGCCCTCTCCGAAACAGGACATCTCCTCCTGAAAACCGCAATGGAGAAGCTGGGTCTTTCGGCCAGGGCCTTCGACCGTATCCTCAAGGTAACACGGACCATCGCCGACCTCGACGGGGCTCCCGATATCCGGGTTGAACACCTGGCTGAAGCAATCCAGTATCGAAGCCTGGACCGGGATTCATGGGGAAGATAGATTTTTACAAATCACCGTGCCCCAAACTCAAATTAATATCAGTAACCTGTCCAACAGGGTTTATTTTATGCGGACATTTGGTGATAGGAAGGTGCAAGTAAGAAAGTTCGTGAAAGAATAGGATCCGACCTTTTATATAATAATAGCAGATGAAGCAAATGAAGGATCAGAAATAAAACTAATTAAAAGACAAACAATATATTATAGAATCATGCGAATATCAAAAGAGACGAATCCTGTACCTGCCTTGAAAGTATTTAAAGTACCAGTAAAGTTTCCGGTTCACCTCAATACCATAGGCAATATCAGGATGGTAATCAATGGTGGCATCGATAACCCGGTCATACCGGCCTGTGCGGTAATAATCATTCCAGTTTCCGACTGCTATCAGGTTTTTAGTCCGGTAATAATCATCTGAATGATCCTTCGCATCGTTATAATTGAGAAAGTACCATTGATCGAACTGGGAATCAACGATCAGGATTTCGTATTCGGTGCTGTCCTGACTATTGTGAGTCAGGGTGGCTGAGGTTTTTGAAGCCTCTTTGACCGGGGAACAAGCCCAAATCAGCAGGGTCATTGTTCCGATGACAAAACTCAGTTTCATCGTGGCGTTTTTTGGGTGAAATATAATAAATTATCATCGACCTCGACGCTATCCTAGAAAAAAGAGATCCGCAATGACAAAGCAGGCATAAATGACCGATGCAACCCCGTTGAGGGTGCCAAAAGCCGTATTCACCCTGGAAATGTCTCCTGGCCTGACAATCAGATGCTCGTAAATAAGAAGGGCTGCGAAGATGCCCGTTCCGGTCCAGTATAGATATTTAAAACTACCCAGGAAGCCTGCCCAGATCACGAACGACATCGCTACCAGGTGAAATATCGCTGATAAAATAAGGGCATTCCGCTTGCCGAGTACAACCGGTAACGACTTCAGGTTAACTGATTTATCGAAGTCGATATCCTGCAAGGCATAAAGGATATCAAATCCGGCGACCCAGAAAACTACCACGAAGGAGTATAGTAAAGGCAGCAAGGCGAAATGGGCTGTAACAGCCAGATAAGCACCAATCGGGGCGAGGGCCAGACTTAAACCAAGAAATAAATGGGATAAGTTGGTAAACCGCTTGGTCAGGCTGTACCCCAGAACAACCAGCAGGGCAACGGGAGAAAGTATCAGGCATAGCAGGTTCAGGAACGACGAGGTCAGCATGAACAATATGGCATTGATGATCACAAAGAGCAAGGCGGAACGGGGTTGAATGATTTCCCGGGGTAATTCGCGAAAAGCGGTTCGTGGATTCTTTTTGTCAAATTCACGATCAACATACCGGTTGAAACCCATCGCGGCATTGCGGGCAAACAACACACATAGAATGACCAGTAAAAGCAACCGGAAACTCAGCTGGTCACTTTTTTCCCTGATGGCCAGGGAAAAGCCGATAAGTGCGAAAGGAAGGGAGAAAATCGTATGATTTATCCTGACCAGGGAAAAATAGTCTGTAACCTTTGTCAGTTTCGGGTGTCCCATCCGTAGGTTTTTGAGTTGCAAAAGTAGTTAAATTGAGCCGAAATCAGATTATTAAAAGGAAATCGCTAATTTTGTCGTTCATTTTGGATTCATATGATTTCGACCATACATGCCGTATTCGGATATATCAAACATTCAGTTACAGCCCAATCAAAATACCGGCTTCATTCTCCGTTCGCTTACCGGTTTTACCAGGAAGTGATCCGGAATGGGATCGACTTTCCGCAGTATCATATGGTTGAAAAAGTAAGATATGACCTGATCAGTCATTCACGGTTTATCAAACGAAGGGATTTGGGAGCAGGAGCCAAGGAGATCCCTAACGACCAGCGGTTTGTAAGGGTTAAGGATATCACACGGCGATGGTCGGTATCTGCCCCGAAAGGACAATTCCTGTTCCGCCTTGCCAAAGACCTTCAGCCCCGTACTATCCTTGAACTTGGTACCGCCTTCGGGATAAGCACCCTCTATCTGGCCTCCGGTGCTCCGGCGAGCCATCTGATCAGCATTGAAGGATGCCTCGACTCCGCCCACCTGGCAAAAAATAATTTTGAAAAAACCGGAATGAAGAACATCACGGTCCTGCCGGGATCGTTTGATAACAACTTGCCTCTGGTATGGTCACAGATTGATTCTCTTGACCTGGTTTTCTTCGATGGCCCCCGGAGAAAAGAACCGACACTCAGGTATTTTCATGAATGCCTGCAACATATCCACCCGGGGACCGTTTTTGTTTTCGACGACATTCATGCATCTGCTGAGATGGAATCAGCCTGGCGGGAGATCAAAATCGACCCGCGGGTTAAGGTCAGCATCGATCTGTTTTATATGGGTGTCGTGTTTTTTAAAGAAGAATTAAGCAAGGAAGATTATAAATTAACTTTTTGATTATGGAAAAAGAAATCATCCGTCTTGACCAGCTCGTAAAAAACTATAAAATCGGTACCGTTATTGTTGAAGCCCTCCGTTCGGTATCCCTGGTCATCAGGAAAAATGAATTTGTCGCCATCATGGGCCCTTCGGGATCCGGAAAATCCACCCTGATGAATATCATCGGTTGCCTGGATACCCCCACCAGCGGAAGCTACTTTCTTAACGGGGAGGATGTCAGTAAAATGGACGACAATGCCCTGGCCGAGATACGGAACCGTCAGATAGGCTTTATTTTTCAGACTTTCAATCTTTTACCTCGTTCCTCAGCCCTTGAGAATGTAATACTCCCGCTAATTTATGCAGGGATCGGGAAAGCAAAACGTCTCGAAAGAGGTTTCCAGGTCATGAAAGAGGTCAGACTGGACGACCGGATGGAACACAAACCCAACGAACTCTCGGGAGGACAGCGTCAGCGGGTTGCCATTGCACGGGCGCTGGTCAACAATCCCGCCATCATCCTGGCCGACGAGCCGACCGGAAACCTTGACTCAAAGACTTCCATTGAGATCCTGGGACTCCTGGAAGAGATCCATAACATGGGCAACACCATCATCATCGTGACCCATGAAGAGGATATCGCTTTGCACGCCCACCGGATCATACGGCTGATGGATGGCAAAATATCCTCCGATGAGAAAAATCCGAACATCAAAACCCTTGCCGATTATAAGTTTGCAGAAGCCTGACCCTCTTTCCGGTAACCAATTACCCAGTCTCCGATCCATGCAAAAAGAAGGTAATTATAAAAAGCTTTTCGACGAATTCAATGATCTGAAAGTCCTGATCATAGGAGACGTCATGGTGGATTCATACCTTTGGGGCAAGGTAGAACGGATCTCACCCGAGGCCCCCATCCCCATCGTTGCCTTACGTAAACGGGAAAACCGCATGGGCGGGGCAGCGAATGTAGCCATGAATGTGATGGCCATGGGGGCCAAGCCGATTCTTTGTTCGGTGATCGGTGCCGATGATAAGGGAGACATCTTTCTCGACCTTTTAAAAAAGGAAAAGATCGATCCTTTCGGTATCATCCGAAGTCCCAAACGGATCACCACGACTAAATTCAGGATATTCGGAAATAACTACCAGATGCTGCGGGTTGATGAAGAAGTGGAAAGTGACCTGAAAGATAAAGATTTCCTGACCCTTATGCGGGTCATTGACCAGATCCTGGAGAATGAGAAGATCCGTTGCATCATCTTCCAGGATTATGATAAAGGGGTCATCACCCCACGGCTTATCCATGAGGTTCTTGTTCGGGCCCGGCAAAGGCACATCCCCACTGCCGTTGACCCAAAGAAAAAGAACTTCCAGGCATTTCACGGCGTTACCTTGTTCAAACCAAACCTGAAAGAATTGTCCGAAGGGATGGACAACGAAGTAGATATTAAAGACCGGAACTCCATTATCCGGGCGGTTCAGACGCTCCGTGAGAAACTCGATGTCAGGTATGTTCTCACCACCCTGTCGGAAAATGGCATCATGATCGCAATGAAGGACAAACTGGATGAGAAGAACATATTTATTCCCGCCCATGTCCGTGCTGTCGCCGATGTGTCAGGAGCCGGTGATACCGTCATCAGCGTTGCGTCCCTTTGTCTCGCATTGAACCGTTCACCTTATGAGATCGCCTATATTTCCAACCTTGCCGGAGGCCTTGTCTGTGAACAGGTCGGGGTGGTCCCGGTCGACAAGGGAAAACTCCTGAAAGAGGTGCTCGCTTTGCTTTGATCCCCATGCTATCCGAATTTGATGTCATCATCGTCGGCGCAGGTCCTGCCGGTTCCATCGCAGCGCACCAGCTCGCTGTGCTTGGAGTGCGGGTACTGATTCTTGAAAAATCACCTTTTCCACGATATAAAGTCTGCGGCGGTGGATTAACCCATAAGATCCTGCGGGAGATCCCATTTGATGTTCAGCCGGTCGTTGAGACCCGTATTCATCGGATCCGCTTTTCCTCAGGATTTTCAGAAACTTTTACCAGGACTTCGGACGATCCGTTGATGTACTGTACTATGCGTGACCACCTGGATGCCCATCTTGCCGGGAAAGCGGTTCAGGCAGGTGCCTGTATCATCCATGGAACCAGGGTCACCGGGATAAGTGAGAGAACCGGTTTCGTTGATGTCCTTACCTCCGGGGAGACATACCGATCAACTCTCGTCATCGGGGCTGAAGGGGCATCGGGTTTGGTGGCAAGAAGTTGCGGCTTGTGGAAAAATATTTTGCCCGGCTTGGCCTGGGAAGCAGAAGTCCTTGCCACTCCGGATTCTGTCAGCCGGTTCTCACAAACGGTTTTTCTGGAATGGGGAAGTTTCCCGGGAGGTTATGGTTGGCTTTTTCCAAAGGGCGATCATTTTTCCATCGGAGTCGGAGGGCCCGCAGGGCTTTCGAAAAAAATGATCCCATATTACCGGCGTTTTCTGAAATACCTGGGGGAAGAGACAAGTAACCAATGGATATTCAGCGGTAATACCCTTTCTGATTTAAAGAACACGATGACCCCAGATGGACATCGGGCAGTTCTTTCAATGAGATCATGGCCGATCCCGGTCCGGGTAAAGAAAAGCCGGTTTCACAACGGACAGGTCATGATCACGGGCGATGCGGCAGGACTGACAGATCCGCTTACCGGCGAAGGCATTTACCATGCAATCCGTAGCGGTAAGCTGGCTGCACGCACCTGTGCCGACTTTCTGGAAGGAAAGGTCACCTCTTTGCAGTCCTATTCCGATTCTGTCAACGGGGAGATCATGACAGAGCTTATGGAAGCAAACAGGATCAAAAACCTTTTTAATACAGTGCCATTGACAATCCACCGGCTTGTCCGCGATAATGAACGCGTTTGGAGAGCCTTCGGCAAAGTCCTACGGGGAGAACGCTGCTATGCCGATGTCCGGAGAGGGTTCGGACCGTGGAAGGCAATGTGGGGTACGGCCTGCCGCCTCTCGGGATGGATCTCATACCTGAAAGAAAGAAAATTTATGCGTAAAGAAATATTGGATTAACCCGGGAATATGAAGAAAACGGTATTGATCACCGGAGCAGCAGGCGGACTTGGACGATCGCTGACAGAGGTTTATTTAGCCAGGGACTGGAAGGTAATCGGCACCGATATAGATCCGCCTCTTTTGAAAACGGTCAGGCCGGATTCTGGGCATTGGTTCATTCCGATGGATGTGACTTCGGATGATTCGGTCAGGTCGGTGTGTGACCAATTGAAAGCCGGCAAAATTCAGCTTGACCTGATCATCAACAATGCCGGTGTTGACCGGTATTTTCCTCTGAGTGAAGCACCGGTAAATGAGATCAAGCAGGTGTTTGAGGTGAATTTTTTCGGAGGATACCGGGTCAACCAGATCTTTTTACCCCTGATCCGGAAGCCCGGAGGCCGGATCATCTTAATCAGCAGCGAAAGCCTGAACCTGACGGTGCCCTTCATGCCTTACCCTTTATCAAAGAAGGCATTGGAAGGCTATGCCAAAGTGTTGAGACAGGAATTGGGATTACAGGGAATCGATGTGGTCATTGTGAGACCAGGCGCCATCCGAACACCCTTGCTCAACCATGTGAGAAATCTCGGTCCGGCAGCAGGAACATGGCAGATGGCGGCACCGTTCAGGAAGTTTGCAGAAGAAGCGGTAAAAGAGATAGGCAGGACCATCTCACCGGAGCAAGCAGCTGCCTTCATCTATCAGGTATCAGGTATCCGGAACCCGGCTTTCCTCTATCGGATCAATAACATGCTACAACTGAAGATTGCCGCGTTGTTACCATTCAGGTTGATGGAACGGATGGTCAGAAAAAGATTGTCGGATTAATCGACGTTATTGTGTAAAAAGGAGTTTTCACTCTTTATTTCCACGCTCTTATCCGGATTTTCAGATAAACTGTACCGGGCGGCATGCGACTCGGAAGAAGGGGGGACATCATTCAGTTCCACATTCCTCCTTTTATATGCCGGGATGGCCTCGAGTTCCTGGAGGTTGGCTTCAATGGGCTGGTGTGACTTCAGCTTTTCGCTCATGGCCCGCAGTTTGATCACGCGGTCCCCGCCTTTTCGGTTGAAATCGGTATAATCCTGCTGCCCGGATTTTTCTGGCGGGACCGGCTGGGACGGCGTATCCTTCAGTTTTGCTTTGGGTTCGTCGATGGAGTCAACAGGTTGAAATTCATGGACAAGGGTTTCCATTGGTCCGGGAACGGCTTCCGGTTCAGGGTTTTCGACGATAAATTCAAATACCCGTTTGGAGGGCTCACTCGTCTCAGCGACCGGCTCAGGTTCTGCCTGAATTGATTCAGGAATAATAGGGACGATACTGATTTCTTCCGGCTCATCCTTGAAAAACGGGAGTACAGGATCTTTTGGGGTCTCGGTATATCGCTTTTCAACCTTGGGAGCAGAATCGTTTCCCTGGTATAAATGATGAACGGTTACATCCTTTGGCCGGGTCGGATCCTTTTCCTGGTGTTCCTTGTCAAAACCCGTGGCGATAATGGTAACGCTGATCTTGTCATCGAGTGAATCGTCAAAACCATTGCCCCAGATCACTTCAGCCGATGATTTTGTCCGGCTCTGGATATATTCGGTGATTTCGGTGACCTCATCCATAGTGATCTCTTCTTTGCCTGAGGAGATATACAGCAACAGGTTCTGGGCGCCTTCAATGTCATTATTATCGAGAAGGGGAGAGCTGAGGGCTTCCTCAACGGCTTTCAGTGCCCTTTCCGGGCCGCTTGCAACCCCGGTACCCATGATGGCTACACCACTATCCTTCATGACGGTCTTAACATCTTCAAAATCGACATTGATATATCCGGCAACGGTTATGATCTCTGCGATACCCCTTGCAGCGGTTGTCAGTACATTGTCGGCCCGCTTAAAGGCTTCCGATAGCCGGAGGTCACCGCAAAGCTCACGAAGCTTATCATTGCTGATGACCAGCAGGGCATCCACATGCTGCTTGAGCTGACGCATTCCTTCTTCGGCATATTGCCTGCGTTTCCGCCCTTCAAACGCGAACGGTATCGTGACAATCCCCACCGTGAGGACGTTCAACTCCTTGGAAATCTGCGCGATCACCGGAGCGGCACCTGTTCCTGTACCTCCGCCCAAACCCGCCGTGATGAACAACATCTTGGTCCCTTTTTCCAGGACCGCCCGGATATCTTCTGCATTTTCCAGGGCAGCATTCCGGCCGACCGAAGGTACCGCACCGGCGCCCAATCCACTGGTAAGGCTTGCTCCCAGCTGGATCTTCACCGGAACCGGACTTGATTCCATCGCCTGTGCATCGGTGTTGCAAATAATGAAGTCAACCCCTTTGATCCCCTGTCGGAACATATGGTTAACAGCATTGCTGCCACCACCGCCAACACCAATGACCTTAATAATGGAAGACTGGTTCTTTGGCAAATCAAACTTGAGCATTTCAGGCATACCTTCGGATTTAGACGCATTTAAAATTATGTAGAAAGAATTCAGGAAAAGTCCCCAAATTCATTTTTTATCAACAGAGCGATTGTTAATAGCGCGATTCACTCAACATCATCCTCTTCAAAGATCGCCCGGATCTTATCCAGGAAAATATCGGGGAAGCGCTTCCCTTGCCGGGCAGGATCCTTCTGTCTCCTTTCTTTCACCTTCTTTGTTTTGGTTTCGGTCATTACAGATTCCTCCACCTCTACCAGCTCAGCTTCTTTTATCTTACCCTTCTCCTTTTCATAACGGCCAACCCCTTCGATCACCAGACCAATACCGGTCGCATACATAGGACTGGCCATTTCAGGCGCAACATCACTGGCAAGATGCTCATTGGGATATCCGATACGGGTATCCAGACCGGTCATGAACTCGGTCAACTGAGCCACATGTTTCAGCAAGGCACCGCCTCCCGTCAAAACGATCCCGCCAATGAGTTTCTTTTCATAACCAGAGTTTTTGATCTCATAGTAACTATGTTCAATGATCTCTTCCATCCGTGCCTGGATGATCGAAGCCAGATTTTTCAAGCTGATCTCCTTGGGCATTCTGCCACGGAGACCGGGAATGGCAACGATTTCGTCTTCACGGTTCTCACGTGACAACGCCGATCCGAACTTGATCTTCAGCTCCTCTGCGTGTTTTTTGATGATGGAACAACCCTCCTTGACATCCTCGGTGATGATGTCGCCGCCAAGGGGGATCACGGCAGTATGCCGGATGATCCCTTCATGGAAGATGGCAATATCGGACGTGCCGCCGCCAATATCGATAAGCACTACACCCGCTTCTTTTTCTTCTTCGCTAAGGACTGCTTCCGCGGATGCGATGGGTTCCAGAATAAGCTCAACTACCTCCAGACCGGCCTTTCGGACACATTTATAAATGTTTTTGGCTGCTGCCGTCTGTCCGATGATGATGTGAAAGTTTGCTTCCAGCGAACTGCCGATCATACCCTGGGGCTGACGGATACCATGTTCCCCATCGATGCTGAATTCCTGGGGAATGACATCCAGGATCTCCTCACCCGGGTTCATGTTCAGGTTGTACATGCTGTTACACAGCTTGTCGACGTCTTCCTGGCTGATCTCCATCTCCTTATCATCCCGCATCATGCTGCCCCGGTGCTGCAGACTTTTAATATGTTGCCCGGCGATACCCACATTCAGGTACTTGATATCAACACCTGACTTGACCGATGCTTCTGCAACAGCCTCCTTGATCGATTGCACGGTGTTTTCAATGTTGGCCACCACCCCGCGCTTTACGCCGATGGAAGGGACTTTCCCGCAGCCTAGGATTTCGATTTTTCCATGCTCGTTTTTACGCCCGACAATAACTGCGATCTTGGTCGTGCCGATGTCGAGTCCAACGATGATTCCTGAGTTCTTCATGTTACCTTATAGTTTTGAACAAACCACTTGATTCGTATATTTAATATTGATGAAATGATACTTATTCCAGCCGATCTGATTCAGGCCTTGGTCATAAAAGATCTGAAGTTTCCCGAATTTCTCTTCCAGATTACAGGCATCTCCCAGAAAAACAACCTGATCCCCCTTTTTCGGAATCAGCTCAAACTCATGTTGCCCGTTCACAAAAACCTGGTCGATTGCTGTCTTGAAATACGGATCATTCGATAAAAACAGGGCCAGCCTTAATAGTCCCGTCATCACAGAGTCAGGAACAACCGGATAAGAAGGCGGAGGGAGGGTGATCCGGCGGAAACGGTTCTTCAGAAAAGAATCCGGGATAAAGCCATTGGCAACCAGCACATGAGCCGGATAACCCGGTTTGACAGGCAGCAGTTTCCCCGAGCCGTCGATATAGAAACTTTCAAATTTCTGATTGATGATGCGTAAAACCGGCTTTCGTTGCCAGACATCAATGAAGAGGTATCCCTCATTGTTTTCATATACATTCACCAGCTCCACGAATGGTTCCCTCAGAATGGCATCGACGATCTTGCCGGTATTTACTGAAACCAGGGACTTACCCCTGAGTTCTCCATTGGACCGCCTGACGATGGAATCAATATTCGCGACAGTGACCATCACATCGGCCCCGCCATAATCAATATTTATGAAAACCCGTTTAATCGTCCTGTCATACTGTTCCGTTTCGATGAAGCCAAGCAGCAGACCGGTTCCTGTAACAGCCAGTATCCAGCATATAATCTTAACGATCTTCAGCATTTTCTTCATCGGTTCAATGCATTTAATGCATCCGTTACCGGTTTCACCAGCAGGTCGATGTCGCCCGCGCCCAGCGTCAGCAGTACTTCCGGTGGGTCCTTCTTTAATTCACGAATCACTTCGTCCTTGTTAATCAATTTCTTCCGTTCCAGTTTGATCTGGTCAAGCAGTAATCGGGAAGTTACCCCCCTGATCGGCTTTTCCCTGGCCGGGTAAATGTCGAGCAGCAAAACCTCATCGAGGAGTTCGAGGCTGCGGGCAAATCCTGACGCAAGATCGCGTGTACGTGAGAACAGATGCGGCTGGAATATCCCGGTCAGTTTCTTATTAGGGTACAGCTCCCTGGCCGCTGAGATGCATGCTCTTAACTCCTCCGGGTGATGGGCGTAATCGTCAATATACACCAGGTCCCTGCGGCAGATCCGGAAATCGAACCGGCGCTGAACCCCCTGGTAACTTTTCAGGGCATTTTTGAGATGGGTCTTACGGATCCCGGTCAGATAACCGACAGCCAACGCAGCGATCGCATTCTCGAGATTAAACAACCCTGGAATTCCCAGGACCAGGTTCGAAATGGTTTCATTAGGCGCAATAAAATCAAAATGGATCAACCCTTTTTTCAACCGGATGTTTTTGGCGAAAAAGGCAGCTTCCTGGTTAAGGGCATAGGAATAATGATAATAGGAGTGCCTGTGCACTTTTTTTACCGGGATGTCCAGTTTCATGATAAGTGACCCCTGGTCGCGGATCGCCTCCGTAAAGGCCCCATAGCTTTCGAGCATCGACTGATGACTCCGGTAGCTGTCGAGATGATCAGCGTCGGCTGAAGTGATAATGGCGATATCAGGATGAAGGTGCAGGAATGAACGGTCGTATTCGTCGGCTTCCACCACACAGTAAACGGGCTGTTGAAAACCCGGCTTTTGCTGTCCGGCGGTTGAGGGAACTTCTTCCGGGCAAAGGAAGTTGGTATCATAATTTTTCGAAATGCCGCCCAGGAACGCAAGTTGGTTTATCCCGGCTGTCCTGAGGATATGAGCGATCAAAGTAGAAGTCGTGGTTTTTCCATGGGTTCCGGCCACGGCAATGGTTTTATACGACGAAGCAATCATCCCGAGGACCTCAGCACGCTTCTTCATCGGGATCTTACCCTGTTTAAAGTATTGAAATTCTTTATGGTCTGCCGGTATGGCAGGAGTATAGATCACCAGATCGATCCCCCGGGGGATCCGGCGAAGGTCATCCTTAAAATGGATATCCATCCCCTCATTGATCAACTGCCCGGTGAGGGCTGTAGGCGTCCGGTCATAACCGGAGATGGTTACCCCTTTCCGGGCAAAATATCTTGCCAGAGAGCTCATGCCGATCCCACCTATTCCCAGGAAATAGACCGATTTCAATGAATCAGGGTTCATGGCTCCATCTCCTTTCCCTGTATCCTGGCTCCACCCGGACCAGCTGACGACTCATTTTCCCTGCCGGGATGGGGCCTAATCCCTTTGTCTATTCCGGTGATCAGACGGACCACTTCATCAACAATCCGGTCGGCTGCATCAGGAATGGCCATCGACCGGATATTCCTGCTCAACTCTTCCTGCAGCTTTTCGTTGGCCATCAATTCGAGAATAGCCTTTTCAAGAGTTGCGGCTGCATCGGAATCCTTCACCATCAGAGCTGCCTTGCGGTCGGCCAGGGCCATCGCGTTCCGGGTCTGGTGGTCTTCAGCAACGTTGAGGGAAGGGATCAGGATTGCTGGTTTACCGACCAGACAAAGCTCAGAGATGGCTATGGCACCGGCCCTTGAGACAATCAGGCTGGCTGCGGCATAGGCCAGGTCCATCCGGTCAATAAAGGGTACGATGACCGGTTGCTGCATCCCATTTTTCGGTACAGCCGGCAATTCTTTAATAATGGTATTATAATAGTACTTCCCCGTTTGCCAGAGAAGCTGGATCTCCGGATGGATGGTCCCCTTTCCGATCCAGGCCTGGATGGCCTTGTTAATGGTTCCTGCCCCGAGACTTCCTCCGATGACCAGGACGACTTTGCTGTTCCCTTGAAGACCGAAATGACGGATGGCTTCGTCTTTAAGGTTATTAAGATGTACCAGATCCTGCCGAATCGGATTACCGGTCAGGACCAGCTTGTTCTTTGGAAAATATTTCTCCAGACCTTCATAGGCGACGCATATCGTATCCGCCCGGGTCGATAACAACCGGTTGGTCACCCCCGGAAAGGAATTCTGTTCCTGGATAAGCGTCGGGATACCGTATCGTGTTGCCATCCGCAAGGTGGGGCCACTGGCATAACCACCAACCCCGACCACCACATCCGGCCTGAACCGGCGGATGATCGACCGCGCTTTTAACAGACTCCCCAGCAGTTTGAACGGAAAAACCAGGTTTTTCCAGGTCAGGCGGCGGTGGAATCCACTCACGGTCAGGCCTTCAATACGATAGCCTGCTGCCGGCACCTTGTCCATTTCCAATCTGCCCGTTGCCCCGATAAAGAGGATGTCGATATCCCTGATACGGGCTTTAAGGGCATTGGCAATGGCGATCGCCGGGAAAACATGCCCGCCTGTACCTCCTCCGCTGATGATGACCTTGACCATAACCTATGCAATGACCGTTTCTGTTATTGTTCCGGGTTCAGCCAGGACCTCGACTTCAGTTCCGTTCCTGGTTTCTGTCTCTGTCCTCCTGCTGACACTCAGGATGATGCCAATGGAAATACTGGTAAACCAGATGGAGGTTCCCCCCATGCTGACAAGTGGAAGGGTTTGCCCGGTAACGGGAAACAGGTTCACCGCAACCGCCATGTTGATCATCGCCTGGAACACCAGGCTGAACCCGATCCCGATGCAGAGAAGTGATCCGAAATTTCCCTGGCATTTTGCCGCGATCCGGATCACCCTGAAAAACAGGATAAGATAAAGCAGCATCAGAAAACCACCACCGATCAACCCGTATTCTTCAATAATAATGGCGAAAATAAAATCGGAATAGGGATGGGGGAGGAAATTCCGCTGGGTGCTCTTCCCAGGTGACTTCCCCAGAATCCCACCCGAAACAATTGCAATCTTGGACTGATCAACCTGATAAGTAGCATCGGATTCCGCCTCTTTCTGGTTGATGAAATGGTCTACCCGGCTTACCCAGGTCGTCCCTCGTGGGAAAAGACGTGGGAAGATTATCGATAAGGCAAATATCAGAACCATCCCCGCCAATCCCAGACCTATGAGAGAGGAGATATATTTCATACTGATGCGGCCGATGAACATAAGCACCAGGCACGTCACAAAAAGGATGGCTGCGGTGGAGAAGTTTGCAGGAAGGATTAATACCGTCACCAGTATGACCGGCACTATGACTGGCAGAAATCCTTTCCTAAAGTCTTTCACCAGCTCCTGTTTCTTGCTCAGCACCCGGGCCAGGTACATGATCAGAAAGAGCTTGGCCACATCGGAACTCTGGAATGTGAGGTTGATGATCGGGACGGTAAGCCACCGGTTGGCTTCATTGAGATTGGTACCCGAAACCAGGGTGATGACCAACAGGGGGACCGTCAGCCACAACCCGATCTGGGAAATCCTTGAATAATAGGTATACCTGATCAGATGGGTCAGATACATCAGTCCGAGCCCGAACATCAGGATCAGAAAATGCTTGATAAGATAATACTCGGTATTGCCATGCTGCTTTTTATAGGCCAGTGTTCCTGTGGAACTGTATACGGCCAGCAGTGAAAAGATAGAAAGGAAGATCACCACGATCCAGATTACCTTATCTCCTTTTATATTTTTGAAAAAGGTCAGCATGTTCCGGTTCTTTCAGAGTTTTTTTACGGAGGCACGGAAAGCATTACCCCGTTCTTCAAAATTTTCAAAGAGGTCGAAGCTCGCACTCGAAGGAGAAAGCAGGATGACATCCCCTTTCTCACCATAGTAATAGGCTGCCTGAAGGGCTTCCTCCATTGAGATGACATCGACCATGGGGATTTCCAGGTGTCCGAATGCACGGTGCAGGGAACGGTTATCAAGTCCCAGACAGATGAGTGCCTTCACCTTTCTGGAAACGAGATCCTGCACGATCCGGAAGTCATTTCCCCGATCCACTCCGCCGGCAATCCATATCACTGGTTTGTTCATGCTTTCCAGGGCAAACCAGGTGGCGTTGATGTTGGAGGAGCGGGAATCGTTAATGAATTCAATCCCATGAATATTGGCGACATGCTCAAGCCGGTGTTCGATATGCTCCAGATCGGAAAAGCTTTCTTTGATGAATTCTTTCCTGATATCGCGGATCCGGGGGCCAACCGTGGCGGCAAGGGTGTCGTACACCGCTGAATTTCCCTGTAATGCTAAAGCTTCTAAAGTCATGTTTTCCGTTTTTTTCCGGATTAACCCGGATTTTTATCTGAGTTTCAAGGTGACAATGGTCAATACAGCCAGCATGATGCCGACAATTAAAAAGCGAAGGACGATCTTCGATTCATGAAATCCCGACATCTGGTAATGATGATGAAGGGGAGCCATCCTGAAGATCCTCCTTCCCTGCCCGAATCTCCTGCGGGTATATTTGAACCAGCTTACCTGCAGTACCACCGAGAGATTCTCAGCTAGGAAGATCCCGCAGAGGATCGGGATAAGAATTTCCTTCCGGATCATGATGGCGAATACGGCGATGATCCCTCCCAGGGCCAGGCTCCCTGTATCCCCCATGAAAACCTGGGCCGGATAAGAATTATACCACAGGAATCCGATACAGGCACCTACAAAGGCGCTGATGTAGATAGCCAGTTCCCCGGTGTTAGGGATATACATGATATTCAGGTAATTCGCAAAAACGATATTACCCGAAACATAGGCGAGAATCCCCAGGGTCAGCCCGATGATTGCCGATGTCCCGGTCGCGAGTCCGTCGAGTCCGTCAGTAAGGTTAGCTCCGTTCGAAACAGCGATGATAATGAAGATCACAATGGGAATGAATACCAGCCAGGTCCATTGTTGCGCCCCTTCACCCATCCAGGAGATCAGCCAGCGGTAATCAAATTCATTGTTTTTTACAAACGGGATGGTGGTCTTTGTCGACCTGACCAGTACTTTGGAATAGATCTTTGCCTTATCGGTAACGGTCGATCCTTCCACTGTGAAAATTTCGGCGGAAGGCACATAAGCCGACTGTTTCACCCGCTCCCGTATCACGACGTCATGGCTGAAATACATCATGGATCCCACCAGTAAGCCTAATCCAACCTGACCCATGACCTTCACTTTCCCGGGAAGGCCCTTTTTATCTTTTTTAAAGACCTTGATATAATCATCCAGAAATCCGATCAGTCCCAACCAGGCTGTAGCGGCCAGGATCATGATGATATAGATGTTATGCAGCTTGGCGAAAAGGAGCGTCGGTATCAGGATCGCTGCCAGGATGATCAGACCACCCATCGTCGGTGTCCCCTGCTTTTGCTGCTGACCCACCAGACCCAGATCCCGTACGGTTTCCCCGACCTGTTTATTACGGAGGTAGCTGATCAGACGTTTCCCGATGATCATCGAGATGAAGAGGGAAGTAATCAGCGCTGCGGGTGCCCGGAAAGTGATATACTGGAACACCCCGGCTCCGGGAAAGCTGAAGGTATCGTGCAGGTACATGAACAGATAGTAGAGCATAGGCTAGTGACTTAAGATCTCTTTTACAATTTCTTTATCGTCAAAAGGAACCTTGACCCCTTTGATATCCTGATAGTTCTCATGGCCTTTCCCGGCAACCAGGATGATGTCATCCTGCCGGGCCAGGACACAGGCTGTTCTGATGGCCTCCCGGCGGTTTGCAATGACCAGGACTTTCGTATGCTGATCTTTTTCCACTCCTTTTTCCATGTCGGCCAGGATTGCCTCCGGCTCCTCAAAACGGGGATTGTCGGAGGTGAGGATCACGCGGTCGCTAAGGTCGGAGGCAATCCTGGCCATCACCGGCCTTTTAGCAGTATCACGGTTCCCACCGGCCCCGACGACGGTAATCAATTGCCCTTCCTGACCCCGGATGGCATTGATCGTCTCAAGAACCCGTTGAAGGGCATCGGGTGTATGGGCATAGTCAACAATGGCCGTGATGCCATTGGCTGAATGGAACGTGTTGAACCGTCCGTCCACCGGTTCCATCCGGCTTAAATGGATCAGCACTGCGGTCTTTTTCTGGCCAAGCAGGAGCGCCGCAGCATAGACCGCCAGAAGATTATAAGCATTGAAAACCCCGATGAGCCTGAACCAGACATCCTGGCCTTCAAAATTCAACTGAAGACCGGAAAACTGATTTTCCAGGATCCTGCACCGGAAATCGGCTATCGTCTGGAGACTGTAGGTATATTTCGAAGCCCGGGTATTCTGAAGCATGACCGCTCCGTTCTTATCATCCCTGTTGACCAAAGCAAAGGCAAGAAGGGGTAAACAGTCAAAAAACCCCTTCTTGGCCTTCAGGTAAGCATCGAACGTTTTATGATAGTCAAGGTGGTCATGAGTCAGATTAGTAAAAATCCCCCCGTTAAAAGTCAACCCTGCGATCCTCTGCTGATCAATTGCATGTGAAGAAACCTCCATGAAACAATGGGTACACTCATCCTCCACCATGCGGAATAATAATTCATTTATCCGGATGGGATCCGGCGTGGTATGGGTAGCAGGGAGTATGGTATCATTGATCCGGTTTTCGATCGTGGAGATCAAACCTGCACGGACCCCCAGATCCCGGAATAACCGGTGCAGCAAGGTGACCGTTGTGGTCTTCCCGTTGGTGCCGGTTACCCCGACCAGTTTAAGCTGGGATGACGGATTCCCGTAAAAGGAGGAAGCCATCATGCCCAGGGTCTTCCGGCTGTCGGCTGTAACCAGGTAACAGACTTCTTCCTTCAGGGTATCGGGTAATATTTCACAAACTACGCCGGTGGCTCCTTTTTCAATGGCTTTTCCGATGAACTGATGCCCGTCGGAAGCTGTTCCACGCAAAGCAAAGAACAGGCATCCGGATTCCACCATTCTGGAGTCGAATTGCAAGGAACTCACCGGGATGTCGGAAGATCCGATCACCCTCAATGTCCCTGATTCGTTCAGTATATCTGAAATCCGCTTCATGCCTGGGCTTTTGGTTTTTCCTGGACGATCAGCTTTAAATCAAGCTGCACCGGCGTGCCTTTCGGAACCAGGGTGCCTGGCGGTACCGATTGCCTGACCACGGTACCTTTGCCGTTGGCGATCACTTTAAGCCCGATCTTTTCCAGAACGAACAGCGCATCCTTCAATCCCATCCCGGTCACATCGGGCATCAACCCGGTGGTCATGGTCCCATGTATTCCGTTGTGAACGAATGCATATGAAGGGCCAACCGTATCTGCCGGCAACGGGATTAAAATATCGGGGCGAGTGGCCCAGAGTTTGTCCGATATTTCCCGGAAAACCGGTGCGGAAACCGTGGCACCATAGTATTTTCCTTTTTTCGGATTTACAATGACAACCATGCAGGTATATTTAGGGTTTTCGGCAGGAAAATAGCCGACAAACGAACCCTTGTAGCGGACCTGCCGTGTGTTTTGCCGGTATCCCCTGTTGTCCTGGGCGATCTGGGCGGTTCCGGTCTTGCCGGCGATCCGGTACGCCGGTGTTCTTATCTTGTCGGCCGTACCTTCTAACACCACTCCTTCAAGTATTATCTTTGCCTTTCTGATAGTAGCCGGCGATGCAATCTTCGGATTGATCACCGTGGGACCGAACCGTTCAACGACAATACCATTCTTGCGGATCTCCTTGACAAACAAAGGTTTAACCATCACTCCGTCATTGGCCACCGCATTATATAGCGTAATAAGGTGGATCGGAGCAAGTGCCACCTCATACCCGATCGACATCCAGGGTAGGGAAACTGCCGACCAATAGCGGCTTTTGGTATTCTTTATATAAGGAGGACGCTCCCCGCTGATCTGAAGGTTCAGGGGACGGTTGATTCCTATCCGGTAAAGACCGTCGATATATTTCTGGGGAGATCCGCAATACGACTCATAGATCATTTTTGAAGTGCCGACGTTCGACGATTTCTCAAAGACCTGCTGGGCGGTTATCAATCCATAGCCGCCTTTGTGGGAATCCTCCATCTTCCGGCCCGAGAACATGAACATCCCGTTACCGGTATTCACCGGTGTGTTCAGGTCGATCTTCCCATCTTCCAGGGCTACCAGGAAGGAAGCAAGCTTGAACGTAGACCCCGGTTCCGAACAGTCCTGGATGGCATAGTTCAGTACCTCGTCATAAGTGCCCTCACTGGTCCGTCCCAGATTAACGATGGCTTTGACATAACCGGTCCTGACCTCCATCAGGATCACACAACCGTAATCGGCACTGTCGGCAATGAGCTCCTTGCGCAATGCCTGATCAGCAAGATCCTGGAAGTTGATGTCGATGGTGGTGATAATATCGGCCCCGTTCTGTGGCTCGATCTCATTATCGGGGTCGACCGGCATCCAGGCAGCCCCGCCAACACGACGTTTCAGACATTGCCCGTTGATACCCTGAAGATATTTCGAGAAGGCGCCTTCCAGCCCGAGATATACCCGGTTGGCGGATGCTTCATTCTCATACCCGATTGTTCTTTTTGCCAGTGATTTATAAGGCAACTCGCGGCGGTATTGAGGAACAATGATCAATCCCCCTTTGAATTTTCCTCTCCGTAAAATGGGAAAAGTCCGGATTTTCTCCACATCCGTATAGGTGACATCCCGCTGGACCAACAGATACCGGTCATTATTGCGACGGCCTTCCCAGAGCAGATCCTTATATTCATACGCGGTGTGATCCTTGAAATGCTTGGCCAGGCAGATTGCCAGGGAATCGACATTTTTCCGGAACACTTCATCGGAAATGGAATCAGTGACCATATCCATACGGATGTCGAAGATCGGAACCGAAACCGCTAAAAGTGTCCCGTCATCGGCACAGATGTTTCCACGGATGGCATCAACGTCGAATAAACGTAGCTCCTGCTTTTTAGCCCGGACTGTCAGTTCCGACTTCTCGAAAGACTGGATGTATATTGCCCGCCCCATGATGATCAGGCCAAAGAGGAAAACCCCCAGGTAAACCAGATAAACACGGAGCAATATGTCTTTTTTAATGTCCTTCAATCTTTTAATTCTTGGTTTTAAGCCTTTTACCCGGATAAAGGATCTTGTAAGGCGGCATGCTGCTTTCCTTAAGACCGTACAGCAATGCCTTTTTACTGATCTCCGAAGGCCTTGTCTCGAACATCAGCTTCGATTTCGTTGAAATGTACCGGAATCGCAGCTCTTTCAGTTCAGACTTGGTACGCTCAATGGCCTTGTAAGTCTTTTCAGCATAATAGGTATTCCCGATGTACAGGATGGCCAACGCGGTCACAAAAAGCAGGTACGACAGGTTCCCGATCACCCATTCTCTCGAAAGGTATTCCCCACCAAGGAACTCCTGAACCCTGCGCCTTCCTCTCCGTGACTTTTTCACGACTCCGGTCGGTTGTGTTATTTTCTGCTTTTCTTCCATCATCCTATCCGTTCAGCGACCCGTAACCGGGCGCTCCGGGCCCTGCTGTTTTCAGCAATCTCATCGCCTGTGGGAACGATTGCTTTCCGCGAAATGACTTTGAGCGGGTTCAGCACATTCCCGTAAAAATCTTTTTGAAGTTCACCATCCACGTTTCCCGACCGGAAGAAGTTCTTGACAAGCTTGTCCTCCAGCGAATGGTAGGAAATGATGACCAACCGGCCTGTCGGCTTCAGTGCGAGGGAGGCTTGCTTCAGGAATTCCTTCAGGGAATCCATCTCCTGGTTCACCTCGATCCGCAAGGCCTGAAAGACCTGGGCGAAAAACTTGTTTTCCTTCCCGCGTTCGGCACAGGTCCGGGAAATCTCCTTTAAACCGGCCGTGGTTTCAATGGGTTTCTCTTTTCTGGCTTTAATGATCAGGGAGGCGAGACGCGCCCCGTTCCTGATTTCACCAAAAGTCTTGAAAAGAAAGGCTAACCGGTCTTCAGTGTATTGATTTACTATATCCTTTGCCGTCCGGTGCTTTCTGCGATCCATACGCATATCAAGAATCCCCTCAAAACGGGTGGAGAATCCCCTTTCAGCCTGATCAATCTGGTATGAAGAAATACCGAGATCTGCAAGAATCCCGTCAACGGGATAAAGTTTATGGAGCTTTAGAAGATTCCGCAGGTAGCGGAAATTGTTATGGACCATGATCAAACGGGGATCGTCAATTTTATTCCTAATGGCTTCTTCATCCTGATCAAATGCCACCAGCCTGCCTTCTTTAAGCCGTTCCAGGATAGCTCTGGCGTGTCCGCCCCCTCCATATGTGGCGTCGACATAAATCCCATCCGGCTTTATGGCCAGTGCCTCAATACTTTCGTCGAGGAGGACACTCTTATGGTAAATCATCAGGTGTCTGGCTTCGTTCCTGTTTTCCCATTACATCTTCGGCCAGCTGGGCGAAATCAGCCGGTTCCTGCGACACAAGCTGCTGATACTTCTCCTTATTCCATACTTCGATACGATCGGAATAGGCAAAGAGAATGACCTCTTTTTCAATACCGGCATAGTTGAGCAGCGTCTTTGGAAGTAAAAGCCTGTTCTGGCTGTCAAGCATCAGCTCTGTTGCACCGTTATAAAAAAGTCGTACGAAATTCCTGTTCTTCTGAACATAGAGGTTGAGCTTGTTGATCTGTTCGGTAGTCTCTTTCCAGACATTCATCGGATAAAGCACCAGACATCCTTCGAATCCCCGGTTGATCACAAACCGTTCCTGGGCTTCCTGCGAGATCTGTTTTTTCAACGAGGAAGGAAGGATGATACGGCTTTTTTCATCCACCTTGCATTCAAACTCACCGATCAGATTGGTTTTCGTCAAAAGGTTTCTTTTTTCGGAGTGTAAATATAAATAAAAATCTCCACTTTACTCCACCTTCCTCCACTTGTTAATAACTTTTTTAATGGATAGATATTGTTTACAAGAGAAACACAGTGGGAAAAACGGAACCGGAGGGGAGATGTAAGGGAGTCCCGGTGATTGTCGGGATCAGGTCATTTCGAAGCAGGAACAGATTCTTTTTACTAGGATCCGGGGAACGGTCAATGGCGGATGATCAGCTTTTGAGAGGCATTGCCGCACCGGATGAAGTAAATTCCTTCGGGGAATGCGGAAACAGAGAAGGTAGTTTTTTGTGAGAATGGGAATTCGGAAATGGTTCTGCCAAGCAGGTCGTATATTTTCAGGCCCGATTCAGCAGGGCTCCCCTTCCCCCGGGAGGAGAGCTTATCCCGGAGTACCGGGAGGCCGGGGGTGGGGGGAAATGAGCCGGTCACCGGATAGAGGCCAATGGTGACCTGGTCGTTGGCCGGATTGGGAAATATCCGGATGTGATATTCAGGAAGGAGACTTTTCTCAGAGATTCCGGGAGTGATCTTACTGCTGTAATAATTCAGACCCCCGGAAAAGTTCCCGTCAATCAGATCATAGAAATAGGGATCGCTCAGATGACCCATGGTGGGAGCCGTCCGCAACCCATCCCGGATATCCAGGGAACTGTTACCGATCAGTACTCCCAGAGAATCCGATTCTGTAAACCTGCCCTGAAGGTTACCATCAATGTGGGTGTAATAATGGATAATGCCTTCTTCCGCCCCTACTATCAGCCGCGTTTCCTGCATGCCGTCACGGAAAAAAAAAGGTGTGCTGAAACCATCATAGGAGAGGTTGTAATTGGTCACATCAACTCTGCCCAGACTATCGGTGATAAAAGTAAATACCGGTTCAGTAGAAGTACCCGTATTCCGGAAATATACCAGCTTTCCTTTCCTGTTACCCATGATCAGGTCCAGCAATCCATCCCGGTCCAGGTCGAAAAGAACGGGAGTATTGAAAACATCCCCTCGGATGTGCTGATAATCCATATGAGGCGGACCGAAATCCGGCAGATCACCGGAGCTTCCCTGATTATTAAAAAAGATCAGGGTGCTGTCGGAGTTCCCGATCACAAGATCCGGTCTTCCGTCCCCATTCACGTCTCCCAGGGCAGGAAAAACTGCAGTCAGGTGAAGGGCCGTGATTCCGGCAAGATTATCCGTCACTTTCCTGAAAAGGGGTGAACCAACTGTGCCTTCATTTTTAAAGTAGGTGATCCCGGCCGTATAAGATGAATGCAGGACCGCCTGCGAATACCAGGAGGAATCATAGATCCCGTAATTGCCTACGAAAAGATCCTGCAACGCGTCACCATTGAAATCGAACAACAACGGACAGGCATTCGAACCAAAATCAAGCATTTGCTGCTGCAGAAATCGATCGGTCTCAAATTCAAAATGAGGGATCTGATTGGTCCCGGTATTTTTAAAGTACCAAACACTTTTAATGTTTTCGCTGATGAACAGGTTCGGATCAAAGGGAGAGACCAGCAGGTCATTTATGCCATCATTGTTCACATCCAGGAAAGAGGCTGCAGGAAAAGAAAAAAGACGGATTGAACGTGAGTAGGAAGGGAAAAGAGTATCCAGACTGGTCATCAAGGCCGAATCTTTCGTTCCTCCGTTCATAAGAGCGATCAGATTTGGGAAATCCACGTCCCCCAGCACCAGGTCCTTCACCGAATCCCCATCGAGGTCGATCGCCAGCATGGTCGAGCCGGTATGGCGTTCATTCCTGCCAGTGACATCGGCTTTCAGAGCTAAGCTGGTTTGGAAATGGTCCGGGACCTGAAGAAGATCAGAAGGTGCTACCAGACCAGGAATTTTATAGGGACATGCCGCATTCAGGGTGATGTGGTTCCCTCCTTCGCTCTCCTTGAACTTGCCCCAGCAATGATCGGTCAGACGGTAATCGAGACTGTCGCAGTTGCCGAACTTCTCCATCGAAAGGTTTTTATGATATTCCACATAGGATCCCAGGCCGAAAAAAGTCAAAATATCAAGGTCCCCGTCGCTGTCGATATCGGCTATTGCCGGATAATCGACGGGAGTCACCAGTATTCCGACATAACCGGTATAATAATATGATTTCAGAAGATTGGTAACCAGCTTGAATTTCAAAGCAGTATCTGAAATATTCCTGAAAACCCGGATCCCCCCCAACGAGTATGTGAATAAATCGGCTTTCCCGTCACAATTGTAATCTGCCGTAATGACCCAGTCGTGCAGGTCGGGTAATTTCGCGGCATATTCCGGGGAAAAAATATAATCTACAGAATCAGGAGTTCCCCCATTGATGAAGGTCAGTATCCGGTTCCCGTGACGATCAAAAACCAGCAGGTCGGTGATGCCGTCAAGATTCAGGTCGATGGGGCAGAACTGGCATGAATTCAAACCACCCGCCCATGCGAATTTCAGTGGATTGACCAAGATATTCTGGGTAAAAACAACAGGGGGAAGGAACAATGAAAGTAACAAAGCAACGGATCGGAAAAGTAGCGAAACTCTTATCATCTGACAAAGTTATCCGGAATTTCGCTACTTTTGACTCATTGTTTCTTGTTTATTCTCCTGAGCAATAATTATCAATTTTCAATTATCCATTATCAATTATGTCAAGGATTCTGGTTATCGACGACGAAAGGAGCATTCGTAATGCCCTCCGTGAGATCCTTGAATATGAGAAATTCACCGTCGATGAAGCACCCGATGGTATGGAAGGACTCCGCCTGATGAAGGAGAATCGTTACGACGTGATCCTTTGCGACATCAAGATGCCGAAGATGGATGGAATGGAGGTCATGATTCAGGCGTTGACCTTTACCGACGCTCCCTTCGTTATGATCTCCGGACATGGGAACATCGAAACAGCTGTTGAGGCGATAAAAAAAGGCGCCTTTGATTACATCTCCAAACCCCTTGACCTGAACCGGTTGTTGATCACCTTGAGGAATGCCCTTGACCGGCGTAACCTGATCATGGAAACGAGGCTTTTAAAGCGAAGGATCAGCGGAGCCCAGGAAATGATTGGTGAATCTGAAGCGCTTCGCCATGTCAGGGAGTTGATCATAAAGGTAGCCCCTACCGATGCACGGGTTCTGATCACCGGCGAGAATGGTACCGGAAAGGAGCTGGTTGCCAGACAGTTGCATGCGCTCAGTCAACGTGCGGAAGCACCTTTTATCGAAGTCAATTGTGCTGCGATCCCCGCAGAACTGATCGAAAGCAACCTCTTCGGCCATGAAAAAGGTTCATTTACATCGGCCATCCGGCAGCATAAAGGTGATTTTGAACAGGCCAATGGAGGCACCATCTTTCTGGATGAAATCGGGGATATGAGCCTGTCAGCCCAGTCAAAGGTTCTGCGTGCCCTTCAGGAGAACAAAATTTTCCGGGTAGGAGGGGAGAAGGAAATCCCCGTCGATGTGCGGGTCATCGCTGCCACCAATAAAAATCTAAAGGAAGAGATTGCAAAAAAAACCTTCCGTGAAGATTTATACCACCGCCTCAGCGTTATCATCATCGATGTCCCCCCGTTGACAAACCGGCTTGACGACATCCCAATGCTGGTTGATCACTTTATTACGGAAGCCTGCCAGGCGCAGGGAAAGGCAAAGCTGATAATCACCCCGGAAGCGATCGAAAAACTGAAAGAAATGTCTTGGACCGGGAATATCCGGGAGTTGAAAAATGTTGTGGAACGGATGGTTATCCTTTGTGATATAAGAATCACTGACGAGGATGTATGGCGTTACGCAATGCCAATAAACTAAGCTAAAAAGATCTCCCTTCTACCAGCAATCATTCCATTCAGATCCGTTCCAGACCCTTAGCTTATGCAGCGTGGCATCATAATACATATCTCCTTCAGCGGGACTCCCGGGAGAAGGACCCGGGATGAGATTGATCTTTGAGACATTCACAGAAGAAGCAGAAAAGACGTTGTCGGTTTTCAGTTCGCCGGGGCCATTCCGGTAAAGACTTACATCAGCATCCCCGGCCCCGGTTCCCCCGAACTTCATCTTTCCGGTGCCTTCGATCCTGATATCACCGGAAACGTCCAGCTTGTTCTCGGGAGTGTTCGTTCCAATCCCGGTATTCCCTGCCAGGTAATTCCATCCCCCGGTCGAATAAAAGGAATAGTTGCTGCTATTCCCCGTGGTATCCTGATTTATATATATTGAGTAAGTGGTCTGATTTATTGAAGTCATTGTTCCTGGATCGTAATCAATATAAAGCGCGTAGGAACGATGAGTTGCTTGTAATGTATCTCCTGCCATTTGTCCAATGATGATATATTCCCCATAAAAATCACCATAATCATGCTGTAAAGTGTCTCCATTCGTTGTTATAATAATATATTCTCCATAAACATTATCGATGTTAGTAGTTCCTCCCGACGTGCCGGAAACGAGTTCAACGGAATTATAGATGCCGTATATATTACCCAGACTGTTACTCCCCGGCTGTGTGTTAAGGCATTGTGTCCGGTTATTGATCCCGACAAGCGAGGGGATATAGGTCGGACTCTCCAGGGAGATCCCCCCAGAACTGGAAATTCCTCTAACATATCCGGGATCATAAATGTTCCAGTCCATCGGGTCGTACGTTCTTTGAAGCGTATCCGTGCTCATGTATATAAAGGCCAGGTTATCAATTCCGGTTACCCGGTTCAAATTCCCGCTACCGGTTTGGCAAGCCCTTACATTCAGTCCCTGGAGTGAATTCAGCATGGCCGTTCCTTTATTCCGTGCCTCAAAGGTTGCTCCGGCAGCCACTGAATGGGGAAAGAAAACGGTTCCGGCTGAGGGGATATCGAAATTTGAATAGAGAGAGGTGACCAGGCAGGTATCCATACTGCCCGACAACGGATTAACAAGGGAATGAAACATAGCATTCAGCGGGTTCACTGAAAAAGATATGGATGCAGGGACAGAGGATACCGCCTGGCGGCTTTCGAAGGGCGAAACCGGAGTGGATGTTCCGATTCCCAGGTGATCCCCGGCATTTGAGAGAAAGGTATTCGTTCCGCAACGATTCCAGAGCGTCCCGCCTCCTGCAAATTCGTTCCAGGTTCCGTTCTTGAAATACCAGTACGAGTGCGTATTCGTGTCATAAACCAGCAGGCCATCCGACGGAGTTTTCGGCATGTTAAGGCGCTCTGTTGTGGTCATCCTGGGCGCCAGGAAACCTTTGGTCGAACTGACGATATCAAGCATCGCAGTGGAATCAGGTGTCAATGTTCCTATTCCCACCTGGGCGAAAGATGACAGCGACATTGCAATGATTTGTGTTATGACAAAAATTGACTTTTTCATGGCATTTGTGTTATGCAACAGGGAAGAGGATAGAGGGAGAGAATAGACAGGCAATTTCTCGAAAGAAAGGAAAAGATTCAGGCACTGATCATCGAATTCCCTTATTTGCAGTTAATATTCCAAATTTAATAAATAATTGGAAATTGTCAAACATCTAATGCTGGAAGTCGGGTGGGCTGGGTTAGAATTAAATCCCGTAACCTCTACTTTGTTTGGGCATATTGTGATGGATCTCCAGGATTTTTGTCAATGGATCCCTGACATGTTTCTTGGTAATTTCTAAGATCGAAAATTTACTGCCCAATAAAACTTTATGCAGAGGTCGCTCAACTTAATCTCTTTTTGCACTTATTGGTTGAACCTAGATTCTAATATTCTGGTTATTCCTGCTTGATAATCTTTTTTATTCCATTTATTTGTCCCGAATTTACCCGGATAAAATAAAGTCCAACCGGATGTCCAAGCAATGAAAGCTCATGTTTCCGTCCATTGGGTAATATATCAGCCAAAACCTTCTCTCCCCACATATTATAAACCTCCACTGTATAGTTTTCCGTTTTGTTATCACCCGTAAATTCAAGGATAAAATTTCCAGTAGTTGGGTTTGGGTAGACTTTGAAAAAGGATTGCTCTGAGTTGGAATGAATCTCGTCCTCCCCGTTAATGACATCGACCATGGAAGGAGTTTGCCCTCCGCAGAATGGACCGGCAGGGGCAATATACCCGTGCAGATAACCTCCGTACTCAACCAGCGTGCCTGGATAATAAATGATGTTTTGCCCCGCAATCATAGTTGCACTTCCTCCGAGTTCAACGGTAAATGTAGTCCCATGTCCGGCTACTGTAATCGTCTGTAAGGCATTATAGCAAATACTCTGGTCTGCAGGAATGGTGATATCCTGCAGAGTTATATTCTGCAGGAGTGACGGGGTTATCTCTACTGTATAGTTTACTGCTGATCCATCACAGCCATTTGCAGAAGGTGTGACGAGGTAGTAAACGCTCTGGGTAAAATTGGTAGGATTAATTATCGTTTGTATAATGGTATCGCCGGAACCATTTGAGTATCCGGATACATCGGATGAACTTGCCGCAGCGGTCCATGCAAATGTTGTCCCAGCTATATCCGAACCAAGAAGTATATTGGTGGTCTGACCAGAGGAAATTGTCAGAGAAGATGGTTGAAAGATAACATTTGGTGAAGGATGAACAGTGACAATATAATTTGCCGGATTTCCAAAACAACCACTTGTCGTGTAAGGGACAATGTTATACGCGACGGTTTCTATTATTGATCCGGTATTTATCAAGGTTTGATCAATCGTATTACCGGTCCCGTCGCTGAAACCAATAATGTTTGTTGAACTGGGTGACGCCGCGTAAACGAATAAGGTTCCTGGAACATTGGATTGTAACAAAATATTTGTATTTGTGCCAGAACAGATATTCTCTGATAAAGGGGTATTAGTGACGTAAGGTATCGGGTTAATAAACATTGCGATCGGGTTGGAAGTGGCAGGATTGCCCGTGGCACAGGTGGCATCGGAGGTCAGTACGCAGGTGACTATATCTCCGTCTGAAGGAACATAGGTAAAGATTTCACTGTTAATTCCTAGATCGTACCCATTGACCTTCCATTGGTATGAAGGTGCTGTTCCTCCGTTGGTGGGAGTGGCGGTGAAGGTAACAGAAGTACCGGCGCAAATATTATTTTGATTCTCAGTGATCGATACGCTTACTGGCAGTAATGGGTAAACGGTCATGGAGATGGCGTTTGACATGGCAGGATTACCTGTTGGGCAAGTCGCATTTGAGGTCAGCACGCAAGACACTATATCTCCGTCTGAAGGAACATAGGTAAAGATTTCACTGTTAATTCCTAGATCGTACCCATTGACCTTCCATTGGTATGAAGGTGCTGTTCCTCCGTTGGTGGGATTGGCGGTGAAGGTAACAGAAGTACCGGCGCAAATATTATTTTGATTCTCAGTGATCGATACGCTTACTGGCAGTAATGGGTAAACGGTCATGGAGATGGCGTTTGACGTGGCAGGATTACCTGTTGGGCAGGTCGCATTTGAGGTCAGCACGCAGGACACCATATCTCCATCCGAAGGAGTATAGGAATAAAAGATGCTGTTTGTGCCCACATCAGAACCATTGACTTTCCACTGGTATGAAGGGGCTGTCCCTCCGTTGGTAGGAATGGCTGTAAAAGTGACCAAAGTACCTGCGCAAATATTGTTCTGGTTTTCGGCAATTGAAACGCTCACCGGAAGCAGCGGGTAAACGGTCATGATCACTGTATTGGAAGTGGCCGGATTGCCTGTGGCACAGGTGGCGTTGGAGGTCAGCATACAGGACACCATATCTCCATCCGAAGGAGTATAGGAATAAAAGATGCTGTTTGTGCCCACATCAGAACCATTGACTTTCCACTGGTATGAAGGGGCGGTCCCGCCGTTGGTAGGAATGGCTGTAAAAGTGACCAAAGTACCTGCGCAAACATTGTTCTGGTTTTCGACGATCGAAACGTTTATCGGTAGAAATGGGTAAATGGTCATGGTGATGGCGTTGGACGTGGCCGGATTACCTGTTGGGCAGGTCGCATTTGAGGTCATCACGCAGGTGACCACATCTCCGTCTGAAGGAACATAGGTAAAGATTTCACTGTTAATTCCTGGATCGTACCCATTGATTTTCCACTGGTAGTAAGGTGCTGTTCCTCCGTTTGTGGGAGTGGCGGTGAAGGTCACAGAGGTGCCTTCGCAGACATTGTTCTGGTTTTCGACGATCGAAACGTTTATCGGTAGAAATGGGTAAATGGTCATGGTGATGGCGTTGGACGTGGCCGGATTACCTGTTGGGCAGGTCGCATTTGAGGTCATCACGCAGGTGACCACATCTCCGTCTGAAGGAACATAGGTAAAGATTTCACTGTTAATTCCTGGATCGTACCCATTGATTTTCCACTGGTAGTAAGGTGCTGTTCCTCCGTTGGTGGGAGTAGCAGTGAAGGTCACGGAGGTACCTGCACAGACATTGTTATGGCTTCCGGCAATCGAAACGCTTATCGGTAGCAATGGGTAAACGGTCATAGTGATGGCATTGGATGTTGCCGGATTGCCTGTTGTGCATGTTGCGTTGGAGGTCAGCACGCAGGTGACCGCGTCATTGTTTGCCGGTGAATATGTAAAGATCGGGCTGTTTGTTCCTGTATTGGTGCCATTGACTTTCCACTGGCATGAAGGGGCTGTCCCGCCGTTGGTAGGAGTGGCTGTAAAAGTGACCAAAGTACCTGTGCAAACGTTGTTCTGGTTTTCGGTAACCGATACGCTCACCGGGAGCAGCGGGTAAACGGTCATGGTCACTGCATTGGAAGTGGCCGGATTGCCTGTGGCACAGGTGGCGTTGGAGGTCATCACGCAGGTGACTACATCTCCGTCTGAAGGTATATAGGTGTACACATTGCTGTTGGTTCCGGCATTTACCCCATTGACCTTCCATTGATACGAAGGTGCTGTTCCTCCGTTGGTGGGAGTGGCAGTGAAGGTCACGGAGGTACCTGCACAGACATTGTTATGGCTTCCGGCAATCGAAACGCTTACTGGCAGCAATGGGTAAACGGTCATAGTGATGGCATTGGATGTTGCCGGATTGCCTGTGGTGCATGTTGCGTTGGAGGTCAGCACACAGGATACCATATCTCCATCCGAAGGAGTATAGGAATAAAAGATGCTGTTTGTGCCCACATCAGAACCATTGACTTTCCAATGGTAAACAGGTGAAGGACCTCCGTTGGTTGGTGTAGCCGTGAAGATGACCATAGTACCTGCGCAAATGTTGTTCTGGTTTTCGGTAACCGATACGCTCACCGGAAGCAGAGGGTAAACGTTCATGGTGATAGCGTTGGACGTGGCAGGATTACCTGTTGGGCAGATCACATTTGAGGTCAGCACGCAGGTGACCACGTCATTGTTTGCCGGTGAATATATAAAGATCGGGCTGTTTGTTCCTGCATTGGTGCCATTGACCTTCCACTGGTATGATGGAGTTGTTCCTCCGTTGGTTGGTGTAGCAGTGAAGATGACTGAAGTACTTGCGCAAACATTGTTCTGGCTTTCGGCAACCGATATGCTCACCGAGAGCAGAGGGTAAACGGTCATGGTCACTGCATTTGAAGTGGCCGGGTTGCCTGTGGCACAGGTGGCGTTGGAGGTCAACACGCAGGTGATTACATCGTTGTTAGCGGGAGTATATGTATAGACCGGGTTATTTGTACCAACGTTTGAACCATTGACTTTCCACTGATAAACAGGTGCTGTTCCTCCGTTGGTGGGAGTGGCAGTGAAGGTCACGGAGGTACCTGCGCAAACGGTAGTGGCGGATGCCGATATCGTGACACTTACAGGAAGATAAGCGCAGCCGGTTATCTGTACGTTATCGATATACCAGTAGTCATACTGGTATAGATCTCCGGTAATAGTAAAAGCGATATATGTTGTTGCGCTGTTAAGGTTGTTGCTGATGGTTGTGTTGACTATAGTGGCATTGATGTTGGAACTTGTCGTTGATACCGACCAGGCTTCGTTTGTCCAGGAGGAGCCGTTGGCAGAGGACTGGATGCATAAGGTAGCTCCAGTACTAAATGCATCAAGCATGTGCCTGAAAGAAAGATTCAACTGTGTTACACCCATGGTGTTGATGGGAAGCGAAACCAATCTTGTAACCCCCGGATTCACGCTCTGCCAGGTTGATTTCATTTCATTGGGACTTCCTCCTGCTTTGTTGGTTGAAGATACTGACCAGCTGTTGATCGCCCCGCTGCCGGAAATCTGCTGCGTCCAGCAGGAAGGGAATGAAGTAAGATTGAAATTTTCAGTCACGGGGAGGGAGGCAATTGTACAGGCAGTGGTAAAAGAAATATCAGCGCCGTATGTGGTTCCGTATGAATTGGTCGCATAAGCCCTCACGTGATAAGTAGTATTGGGAGAAAGTCCGGTCATCACTGAGGTGAAAGCACCCGTTCCTGTTCCATCAGTTGTATGGTTGTTTGAAATGGTAGGGTTGCTCGAAGTGTTCCAGCAAACTCCCCGGGCAGTGACGGGTGATCCGCCATCCGAAATGACATTGCCACCTGCAACAGCTGTGTCAGGACCGATACTGCTGGCAGGGGTCGTCGTGACGATGGCTGCGCTTGGGGTAAAGGTCATATCGTTCCCGTTAGTGGTACCATCGGAATTGGTTCCGACTAACCGGAAATGGTAAGTTGTTCCGCCGCTGAGACCGGTTATGCCTGCACTGACGTTGACGTTGGCAGAACCTGAGCCAGCTGAACCGCTGGTCGTCGTATTTCCGTAAGCGGTTGTTGTACCCCATTGAAAATAATAGGTTGTGGCGAGTCCGTTTGGATTTATGGTCCCGTTCAGGGTGGCGCTTGTTTCCGTGACCGCAGTTGCAGCAAGCGTATTGACCGTCGGGCTGTTACCGAATGTGAAAGAAGCAATTTTGGTTTTCCTGGTGCCGCCGCTCCCAATGTATTCTGTAGTAAACCAGAACGTTTTATCATCCGAAGGGTCAATGGATGTACAGGAATAATCCCCCCAGCGGTTATAAGCGGTCTGGGAATTCGTGCCCTCCTGTATCGATTCCTCAGGGATATCGAGGATACCGGTGGCACTGGCATATGCACCGGCTGACTGTCCGCAATACCGTATCGACGGGTACATTGTGGAACTTGAAACGGAATATCCCAGGCCGATCTGTCCGCTCCCATTCAGGGCAATGCTGCCCATCCAGCGGGAATGCGAATCGGGAGCATAGGTCCCTGATTGCCGGATCGACCATGAGCCGGTGGTTTTTCTCAGCTCGTACCACCTGATACCAGCATGGTTCGTGGCATCAACATCAACGGTATGACAGCAGACCAGCGTCTGGTAAGAGTCAAAATTACGATATTGAGGAATGTTCATGATCACCTGCGGGATCGCATCCAGTTTCTGGGAGGTGCCTGCCTGCGGGATGTTGCTCCAGGAGGTCCCGAAGTTACTGTCGAAGGATGGAACGGCCAGCTGTTGCGCCCGGGTGAAAGTGGATGAACCGGGATTTGTCCAGTTCACGGCAAGCTCGTAGATCCAGAGTTCATCGCTCCCTCCCCCGATGGCATCATCATTGAAGGCGATGAACAATCCAGGCGATCCGGCCGGAGCGAAAGCCCCGTCGTTGTCAACAGGGGGAACGCACATAAATCCGTCCAGGGTCGTCGGGCGCCAGTTGTTGTCAAATCCGACCATCTGCGGAGATGCTCCACCGATCAGCATCTGCGAGCGCTCAAATACATAAATATCTTTTCCCGGACTATTATTATCACCCATATAATAACCATCCTGCCACACTCCGAACTTTTCATAATCGGGCATATCATCCACGTCGAAGGAATATTTATACCACATTCCGGTAGGATCGTTGGTCATGGAGACAGCGACGAGCATATAATTATTTGAATTACAAAGCGAAAACTCCACTGCAAGCCATCGGTCAGCCTGGTCATCGTATAAAACAAGAGGATCACCATCGTTACAATTTGATCCGGGAACCCCGCTGAACAGCAGGTTCATGTTGGTTGGGCCGGCAAGTAGGGTGCCCGATTTGTTATAGATGGCAAATACTGTATTGATGGTTTGCATGTAGTGGTTCGGACCTGCAGTTCCGTTGGCATCAGGTGGATAATATGGAGAGGTTTGTCCATCGAAGTTGACCAGGGGTGCTTTTGATCCTGAAGATGAACCCATATAGGTCTGCCAAATCGGATCGGGCCCTTTTGGTAAGGCTATATCAGCATAAGGATATGACCGGAACCTTAGTTTCATGTTCAGACGCTTTTTATCGGCCTTTTCCTTCATGATAGCGAATTCTTCAGCCGAAAGCGCAGGTAAATCACGTAAAGGTGGTGTTATGCCAAAAAATTTGCCATTATCGACCAGGGAAGGATGAACCGGTGCATCTTGTGATTTCAGGTTGTTACAGAAAAAGAAACATAAAAAGGCTGCTGCCAGAATGATCCTTTTTGTTCTCATTTCTGATATTAAAAATTTATATTGAATTTGTTTCTTCACCGGCAGGTAAGGTGACATCATAAAAATAAATCGTCTTATTGACGGCCAACAGCAACATCATTGTGAAGGTCATTATCAGATTCTGTCAGCCAACATTTCAAAACAGGAAATCCAAGCATTTCACTTCATGATCCGGTTTAACATCGTCCTATTTAAAATAAATACAAGAAAAGTCGGATAAGTTTGCTAAAGGTAAAGTTTTTTAGCAAAACTTTGCGACTTGCCACAAAATAGAGCAGCTGAAAACGGGTAAAAATTACAAACATTATTTTGAAAGTGTGTGTGAATCCGGATTTATGAAAAATAAAAAAGCGTTATAATTAGTTAAAGTATAACGCTTTATTAAAATAGGATGTGGAGTTGGAGGGTGGTCAGTTTGTCCGTTTTATACAGACAAGCTTCCAACCTTTACGAAAAATTCGATAAATTGATGAAATTACAGGTGAAATATTCACAGGTTTCGGTGTGGAACAACAGTAAATAAGTAATGTTTCGGTAAACAAAATCAATTTGTTTAATTATCTCCTCAATTTCAATTACTTTTGAAGGCACATTCGGTCATTAGGACTGTCTCGTTTTGTATAAACGATTATCTGTCATTCTTTTTATCCTCTTAACCGGGATAATAAATCCCGGAATAACCTTATCTGTGCCATCGCAAAACGGCGGGCAAGATAAAAACCATTCAAAACAACCGGATTCCCTTTTAATCATTGACTCTCTCGTAAATCTTTATAGAATAAGTAATAACAACTTATCTGTCTATTATGCAAGAAAGGCCATTATCCTTGCCGGGAGAGCCAAATCAAAGGAACAACTGGTCAAAGCTTACATCCTGATGGGTAACTCTTTTAACCAAAGTGATAAGGACTCAAGTTACATTTACTATAATTATGCCTTTACCCTTGCAAGTGATGAAAACCTTGTCAAACAAAAGTCAAGGATACTTTTCAATATTGCAATGTTGTATAACGCTGCCAAGAACTATAAGACTGCTATAGTTCTGTTTGATTCCGCATTAAGAATTGCAGAATCATGTGATGACCCCCAGGATATTTCCAACATTTATATTGCCATTGGAAATGTTAAATATGAAATGAAGGATTTGTCCGGTGCCCGGGTAATGTATCAAAACGGAAATACAGTTGCCCAAAGTCATTCTCTTTACAGGCAGATGGGTGTTGCCCTGGGAAACCTCGCAAAATTTGAGAAAGATGCAATTAGCTCTTTCAATATGCAAAAAGAAGCAATTGCCTTGTTTGAATTGTGCAAGGGGACGGAAGAGGAAAAAGCCACTCTGCTGATCAACATGGGTTGTGATCATTCCAATCCCGATTCAGCACTTTCTTATTACAAATCTGCCTTACTTCTTGTTAAAAACTGCAACCTGCCGGAAGTCGAGATTGGCGCTTATAATAATATGGCATACTGTTATCTTGAAAAAGATGATGTAAAGTCGGCAAGATCCTGTTTGGTTGATCACGCAATTCCATTGGCATTGAAGGAAAACAATAAAGACTGGCTTTCCACACTCTACGACACTTATGCAGATGTACTGTCTGCAGAAGGAGTTTATAAAGAGGCAGTTGTATATCAAAAAAAAGCATTGGAATCAAGATCTGAAGCAGATATTGAAACGGCATCCGGACAGGTCAGGCTTCTCACCATGTTGCTCGACCTGAAAAACAAGGAAAGGGAATTATTGATTCAGCACAGTCACCTTCAACAAATAAAGCTCTCGCTTACCATAGCAATTCTTGTAATCATTATTTTAATTTTCGTTTTCGTCTGGTTTGCACAACGCAACCGGATGAAACTTCAGCGGCAGCATATCATCGCTGCCAAACGGATCATCGAAATGGAAGAGGATGAAAAAGGAAGAACCGCAAGAGAACTTCACGACATCACAGGGCAATTTGTTCTTACCATAACTGATCAAATCGAAAGTATTGATTTTCCTGATCCGGGAATAAAAAATCATCTGATTGAAAAGATAGAAGATACCGGGCAAAGTCTCCGTGTTTTATCACACAAGATGAATAAAGTGATCATAGAACGGTCAGGTTTTGCAGATCTGGTCATCGGGTTGTGCGAAGACATGCATAAGCTTGCGGGTTTACAGGTCGATCTTGAATTACCGGAGGATGAGCTTGAATTTCCACGCGAAATTGTTCTTCATTCCTTCAGGATACTTCAGGAGCTTTTGATGAATGCGAGTAAATATGTAAAAGAAGGATTGGTCAGGATCCGTGTTAAGAAGATAAAAAATAAGCTTCATATTTGCTATATCGATAACGGACCTGGTTTTAAACCTGAAATGGTTAAGGGAAAGGGAATGGGAATAATGAATATTTATGAAAGGGCAAAATTGCTCAATGGAAAGGTCCGTTTGTCCTCTTTACCGGGTAGCGGGACTCAATGGGAGATCATTCTTCCTTTACCTGATAAATGAGAAATGATTGTAAATGACAAATTATGATAAGACTTTTTGTAATTGAGGACCATCCGGTGATCGTTGCAGGTTTGAAAAACATGTTCAGACCATCACGCGACGGTATAGAAATCACCGGTAGCGCTGAAAATGTTGATGAATTGATCACACGGGCTGATCCAGCTACATTTGATATAATTATCCTTGATTTATGGTTATCGACGATCAGTCCGGTGGAGAATATGAGGAAATTGCGGGAACACCTACCGCAAAAACCTGTTGTGATTTACACGACCGAGGAATCCTCTTACTGGCAGCGTAAGATGTTTCAGGCAGGCGCCATGGCATATATTATTAAAACTTCACATAAATCCGCGTTGAAAGAAACCCTTGGAAAGGTTACAGCAGGCCAGACTGTTTTCTCAGGTTCTTTCAGTCAAAGTCCCTCAAAGAAGTTTTCATTTGGCCACCAGAATAAAATGTTTTTCCTGACAACTCATCAGAAAGAAATCATTCATTTGCTTTCCAGGGGTTTAACATTGAGAAAAATAGCCGAATATACCGGAACCAGCATTTCGAACATTGAGAAGACGGTTAAGCATATCCGTGATCTTTTCGATGCAAAGAACAACACCGAGCTGATGAGGATCTATAAGGAGTACGAAGAAGAATAATAAATAGATTTATGAAACAGTTTGTTATTGCATTCCTTCATCTACTAATCTGTATTTCAGGCTTTTCTCAAAATACTTTTTTCAAATGGTTTGAAACTTCCAGCCATGAAGCTGCCTATGATGCCGTTCAAACGTCCAAAGGGGAATACTTAATTGTGGGTGAAAAAGGTATCGACTTCTATTCAATGCATTCCTTCATTCTTAAAATAGGAATAGAAGGATCTATCCTGGATGAAAAAGAATTTCCTTGCACAAATTGCAATTCACGGATCATTACAATCGACAAATTGCCTGGATCGGATAATCGTTTTTTATTGACAGGTGCACAGGATTCCGTTTCCGGAAATTACTATTATTCCCGCCTGTTCCTTATGATCATTAATGATTCTTTGGAAATAATTTCCTCAAAAGAATTTTTTACCAAAAAAAACCGCCGTTTTAATCCATGGAAAACCAGTATTTTATCTGAAAGTATATTTTACTTACTGACTAGTTGCGATACGTTATCTAAAAACAGATTCCTTGGTGATATGGAAGTAATAAAATTCAGGATTCCATTTGACAGTATTAGCTCCTTTCATCATCAAAGTAATATTCCATCATTTATTCCACAGGATATTTTTTTTAATAACAGGGATAAAACACTTCATGTCTATTATTTTGGCAATGATATGTCAAAAAGGTCTTCTACTATAAAAGTTTTAAAACTAAGCGAAGATCTTGAATATATTTCCTGTGAACATATACCTGGTGATATTTTTGTAAATGTTTCAGCTTCTAAAATAAACGATTCTTTGAGTTATGTCACCGGAGTCAATCATACAACAATAACGGAAACTTATCGGGATATAGGATGTTACTTGTTGAACGATGCAAACGGGATCATTAAATCCATTGAATTTTTCAATGATCCCGACACGTTGATTTATAGTGGACGTGGTGGTTATTGTTTATTGACAAATACCCAAACCTTACATGCATTTATTATAAGTATTTATAATCTTGATATCGGAGAATATCCCTGGCAAACCACACCGGCATGGATACAGATCACAAGGACAGATTTTGATCTTAATATAATAGATCATCATTTTTATGGAGGTGATGCGAGTTACATGGTATATTCCACGAAACCCACTTGTGATGGTGGCTCTTTTATCACCGGTTTTAGATACGATTATCAGAATCAGGGAAATCAACAACATGATATTTTTATTTTAAAAACCGATTCTGCTGGTCGATTGACGGATGTTCCCGAGATCAGTAAAGAATTAGTTTCTGAAGCCATCCTGGCTCCAACACCCGGGATGGATTATTGCTTTGCAATTGTTGCTCAACAATATCAGTCAGTTAATCTTTTGATATATAATATTAATGGAATTCCGGTAATTGATCAACTTTTACATGGCCCGATAACCAAAATCACCACAGATAATCTTCCGAAAGGGATTTACCTGTACAAATTTTTCGATGGTAATAAAGTCATCGGAACAGGTAAATGGATAAAGCTGTAAGATTCTTCTTAAACAATCTTTCTTCGAGAGAATAAAGAATTGACTTTCGTTCAGATTCCATTACGATTAATGTTCTGCCCTTCGTTTCTTTTGTGATTTCTCTGTAGTTCTTTTGCGGCTCGTTCCATGAAACTATTATCGGAAGAAGTAACGAGGAGAGCTATTATTAAACATTCCCGAATTTTTAATATTTACCCTGCCTTATCAGGACAAATCCACCTTTATTCTACTAAAACAATCAAAAATGGCGTCAGAAATGTACGCCATCTATTTTTATATTTAGTTGATTATCTTTAATATACTTCGCTATTTATCAATTTATTTCCTAATTCTAACAACTATTTTATTTATGGGTATTGTCAATTGACAATGAGTAATTTATGTATTATTTTTCGATACTTTCTTTGATCATATATTCCTGAATGCATTTCGAATAAAATTAAAATCCAGAACATGAAAACACTTTTACAGTTTATTATCATTTCATTATTTATTGGAGTAAATTCCGTATATGCCCAGTATCCCATCCCTTCGTATAATATCCAGGTAAATACTTACGCGACTTTCAAAGAAAAATGTTCTTCAACTCACAACAACCCGCAAACACGTACGAAACGGAAACTGAACGTCAAAATACAGTGCAGGGCATTATTATTATCTAACTGTTCTGCAACGGTTTGGGTATACAGTCTGGACAGTCTTGATATCCTTGGTCCTTTCCATGTAACGGATGCCGAGAATTTAGTTGTGGATATCGACGACAGAGCTTGGGGCGTCCTGGTTGTGGCACAGCAACCAGTAATTGTTAATGTTTGGATTCAGGCTGAATTATCACTGTTTATCCCAAGTAGAAAAATGGATTTATTGCAATGGGTTGATAAGTTTTGGGAAGAAGAAGAATTATTGACATTTACTGCGTTACCAGGATTGACGGAAAGAAATGGGCTGATCTCACATTTGAATAATGGGCATATCATGCTGAGGAATTAACTGAAAGATATCGCCGAAAATAAAATCAATATATTATTTACATTACTTATATCCCCATGAAGGGAGAGTTTATGTATCTGACTGTGATTTTGGACGTTTACAGCCGCTTTGTTATGGGTTTGGGTATAGCCAACACTCTTGAAGCCGCTGCGACACTGGAAGTGCTAAAAACAGCCAATCAGCGCTCTGGTAAACCCGGCATCATTAATTCCGACCAGGGGAGCCAATTTACTTGTAAAGACTGGATTGACTTTCTCAATGAACAATCGATCAAAATCATTATGGACGGAAAAAGCAGGGCTCTCGACAACATTTACATCGAACGGTTCTTCCGCACTTCTAAACGGGAACATGTTTGTCTGAACCCGGTTAAGGACGGTCTTGAGCTTTATATCGGGCTCGAAGAATACTTTCATTATTACAATAATCAAAGAACGCACCAGGGGATTAATCGAAGGTTCCCTGTTACCCTATATCAACTTGTAGCTTAAACAATCAAGATATCACTTAAACATTCAACCGCCGTGGTCTAACAACACAGGAGTACTACATGTGATGTCATGTCGAGTGGTGTTACTTTTAGTGTAAGCAGCTTAAATTTAACGACTTACGAGATCGGTACCACTCTTTTTAATAATAAGTTATCAGACACTTATTAACATATGTTGATATTGTTATTTTCAACTGCGAAACTTGAGTTAATAAGTTTAAAAATTATTTTTGGAGTTTTTCAAATATATTCTTCTTATCACTTAGAAATCATAAGTAATATGCCACTCTTCACTGTAAATTCGGATACACCTCCAATTGTCCATGCAATTGCTAGTATTGTTGAAATTATTGGCTTTATAATTACTATCTTTACATTTATTAAAGTTATTTTTATTAATAACAAACTAAAACTAGTGAATAAGCGTCACGTTTTTTTAGTGACAATAAATCAAAAAATTACCAATCTTAAACGCATTTCATATTTTGTAATGAATCAACATGATATTAATGTTGAAACTTATGCAATAATCCAGGAATGTAAATCTTTTTTAACAGGTATTAAACCTACAATCAAAAACCATGATATTTCATCTTTAAAAAGTACTATTAGTACCTGCAAAAGATTATTAAAAAAAGAAATTAAAATAACTTTACGACGTTGGCCAATTTATACAAAAAACAGAAAAGTTCTTGTTCAAGCAGATATTAGAGATTTCTATATTAATCTTACAGGTACAATAACAGAAATTGAAAATTTTATTCTTAATTATCAAAATCAGCTCAAATGAACAACATAGAGATAACAACTTTTGTGATGGAATTAATCCAAAAAACAAAAGAAAGAACTTTGAAATGGAATTACCATACTCCATCAGAGAAGGAATTTAAGTATGATGAGTTTATAGTAAGTAATATTTTTCGAACATTTTATAATGGAAAAACATACAAGTTATTCCGTGTTAAGCAAAAACATTATTATGATGATGTTAATTTTGAGTGGATACAAAGGGTGAAATTTATAGAAGTTAATAAATTTGAGATACCTATAAATGTCTATCCTTATGAAAACTCATTAAATGATTTATATGATATCGTGTTGACGTCTATGGCTATTCAAAAATCGAATATTGAATTGAGCACACAAGTGAGGAAGCGTTGTATAGATCAGGTTAGAAACCAAGATAAGTATCTGAATATTATTAGCCCATTAATAAAAAATTCAATTCCTGTGTTCGATTCTGTATTTAGTAAGGGAACTGTTGGAATTGATCTAGATTACTATATTCCAAGAACTGACAATTTTGAAGATACATTTCTAAACCCAATATTGGGACTTTCAAATAAAATATTTAATCCAAGTGCAGAGCTAGAGTTATTGGTTGGACCAATAGGTTCAGGCAAGACAACATTTATTTTTAAACTCTTAGAGATTTTAAATAGTAAAGATTATAGTCATGTTCTTTCTTTTTATGTTGATACGTTTAGATTACCAAAAGATGATTATGAAAAATTATTGTCACTTAGAATAATACAAACAATAACTAACGAGTTAATTGAAAAAATATATGACAAATCAGTTTTTCAATTTTATTATGATTTCGTCATAAATTACTTGAAGTTTAAGGAACAATCGAATTCTGAAATAGTAAAAATTTATGAGCATGAAATAAATGTTCAAAGGATTTTGCATTTTGTAGATTCATTTATTTCTCCAAAGTATAACATTACTAAAGTTCTTTTAATAGTTGATAACATTGATGAAAATCATTGCAGTGTTGTTGAATCTATTAATTACTATTGCAATGATTTGGTCAATTATGGTTATTTTAATTTTAAAAATACTTCATTTAAGGTTCTTGCTGTTATAAGAAATTATAATATAAAGTTTTATTTAACAAGGCATTGCGAACCAACTAAAATAAGAGGTGTTGATAATGTAAAATTAATTCAAAGGAAGTTAGAAGAATTTAGAGAAAAGGTAGAAGATTATGTACCTGAATTTAGAGAAAGAATTTATACACATTATTTAGGGAAGGAGAAGGAGATTTATATAACAAAAGGCTTTCTCATTTGCATTGTTGAAAATTTGATTGATTATATTTTTAATTACGACGATAATAATACAATAAATTTATTGGTTGATTTGTCATCGGGGAACTTAAAGATCTTAGTGGGGAATGTGTTTAATTTATTAAATAGCAAAAAGTTACCTGTTTCAAAACTCTTTACTCATATTTTGGAAAACTATGATTTTGAAAATAGTAGATATTTGATTCCAGAAAACAAAACAGAGAAACTTTTACCTTTTGAACTTGCATTAGAATGTCTCCTTGCCATTAATTTACCATATTTTGATCTTGATTCGAGTTTGATGTTAAATATTTTCAACCTTAATAATAGCAAACAAATTGATGACTTTCAGAATATTTTTACGATCCCTAGAATTTTATTTTTAATTAAAAATTATAAGAGTCTGACGCGAAACCAGGTTATTATTGAGTTATCTGCTATTGGTTACTCCCTTGAGAATATAGATAATGGGCTCCAAAAATGTTTTACAAAAGGTCTTTTTAAAACTGATTATGGTGTAACTATTGAAGATTTAAATCGCGAGTTTGATCCTATTGAACTTTCATCATCTGGTATTTTATATGCTGGAACATTAATGTGCAAATATCAGTATTTACAATATGTTTCAGAAGATACGCCTATGGAGCCTCGATTCATAGTTGATATTGAAGATAAATATCCATATAGCAAAGATTCAGTTCTTTTTAATAAATCTAAAATTGAAGAATCTGTAGAAAATTTTCTAAATTTTATAAAGCAACAAGAGATTTTGGAATTCGAATATATAAGTAAGTATAAGACAATAACAATAACAGATTTCTTAGACAAAATGTCTATAAAATTTAACCATAAAGGTATTGCAATTTCTGAGTATATTGCTGAAAATCTTAAGCATTTAAAAAAGCATAAGAAACCCTCTTCAAACAATTAGCTAATTTCTGCAATTTTCTTCATTTTTCTTCCTTTAGACAAAATTGTGCCCTTTAATGTTTATAGAGAACCAGTAAGGAGATATTTTTATTTTCCTAATGCTTTTGGGCGGATGCTGTTCTAAACAAGAGTAGTATCGATCTCATATTTCCATCCATGACAAAAACACTGATTATTCTGGACAAAGTCGGCCACTCATTCCGGAGTAAAGTAGGCCAGATATTCCGGACCAAAGTAGGCCACTGGTTCAGTGGGCAAATGGGATGATAAAAATACTATTTTTTTTCAATTTTCTT